>Ga0307423_1000788_pt1 | contig 20784 bp, 20 predicted proteins | sample SalMarWE160310MG_FD_202154 | JGI IMG/M metagenome (GOLD analysis project Ga0307423, IMG submission 202154) | Salt marsh sediment microbial communities from the Plum Island Ecosystem LTER, Massachusetts, United States - WE1603-10 | ecosystem: Environmental > Aquatic > Marine > Intertidal zone >...
TCATGGGCACGGGCATGATGACATCGCCGCGGCCACGCGCCATTCTGGTACGGGTAGCGGTGGTCCCCCGGAGGTTCGATGCGAATTCACAGCAGGGAGGAGTGGGCGAAGCTCCGCACGCAGGGAGGAGGGAGGTATTTGTTCCGCTACGGCGTCGTAGGTCGCGGGATTCCCATGGGCATCGTCGTCGCCCTGTTGATCGAGCTCTGGGATCCCAGTGGCGCGATGCCCGACGCGCTGCTGGAGACGCACTTCCTGGGGAGGCTGCTGCTCGCGGTCGCAGTGTTCTCGGCCAGCGGTTGCATCTCTGCCCTGGCGAATTGGAGGGTCCACGAGCGCCGCTTCGAGGAGAAGGGGTAACCTGCAGCCATGCCGACCGCTGGCATCCTCATCATCGGAAACGAGATCCTCTCAGGGAAGGTTGCAGACACCAACTCGACCTACCTTTGTCGCGAGCTGCGCACGCTCGGCGTGGACGTCGAACGGATCGTCACCATTCCCGACGACGTCGATACGATCGCCGAAGAGGTCCGCAAGATGAGCGCAGCCTACGACTTCGTATTCACCTCGGGGGGGATCGGACCCACCCACGACGACCTCACCATCGACGGCATCGCCCAGGCCTTCGGGCGCTCCATCCAGATGAGCGACTCCATCGCCGCGCGGATCGAACGGGCGCAGAAGAAGAAGGCCAACCAGAGCCAGCTCAAGATGGCGAGGATCCCCGAGGGTGCCCAGCTGGTGGATGCGTCGGATTTCTGGTTTCCGGTGGTCATCGTCGAGAACGTGCACATCTTCCCCGGCATTCCCGAGCTGCTGCGCAAGAAGTTCGAGTCGATCCAGGATCGCTTTCAGGGTGTTCCGGTGCTGATCAGGCGGGTCTTCGTGAAGCGGATGGAGAGCGACATCGCCGCCTCGTTGCACGAGCTGCTGGGAGAGTTTCCAGAACTCATGCTGGGCTCCTACCCGCGCATAGGCGAGAAGAGCTACCGGGTGCTGCTCACACTGGAGTCGCGAGATGCCGATTACCTCGAGCGGGCGCTCAATTCACTGCTGGAACGCCTGCCGGAGGACGCCATCTACCGGGTCGAGTGACCGGCCGCGTCCTACTTGCCCGACCTCCCCAACACGTCGACGGCGCATTGGCGAAGCCAGTGGTCGGCGAGGGTGAGGCAGACCATTGCCTCCACCACGGGAACCGCCCGCGGAAGAACGCAGGGATCGTGGCGGCCTCTGGCCTCGAGAGTACGGGGGAAGCCGTCGCGGTCCACGGTCTGCTGGGGGAGACGGATGGTGGCTGTCGGCTTGAAGGCCACCCTGACCAGGATGTCCTCTCCGTTGCTGATTCCCCCCTGTACGCCGCCCGAGTGATTGGTGCTGGTGCGGGGCCGACCGTCATCGCCGGGAACGAAGGGGTCATTGTGCTCCGAGCCGGTCAGGTGCGTCCCGCCAAAGCCGCTGCCGATCTCGAAGCCCTTCGAGGCCGGGATCGACATCAGGCCGCGGGCGAGGTCCGCCTCGAGCTTGTCGAAGACGGGCTCTCCGAGGCCGGGGGGGACCCGTCGCGCAACGCACTCGACGACGCCGCCCAGGGAGTCACCGCGTCGCCGGGCCGCATCGATCTCTTCCGCCATCTGCACCGCGGTGGCCTGGTCCGGGCAGCGGACCGGGTTCGACTCGACATCCGAGAGCCTCACCGCGCCGGGGTCGATCTTGGCGTCGAGCTGGTGGACCTGACGGACCCAGCCCAGCACCTCCACGTTCGCGGCCTCCTGCACCAGCTTCCGGGCGATGGCCCCGCCGGCGACGCGCCCCACTGTCTCCCGGGCGCTGGCTCGTCCCCCACCCTGCCAGTTGCGGATTCCGTACTTGGCCTCGGTGGTGTAGTCGGCATGGGAGGGACGGAACAGGTCCTTGATGTCCTGGTAGGCCGACGGTCGGGCATCTTCGTTGCGAACCAGGATCGCGATCGGCGTTCCCAGGGTCCGGCCCTCGAAGACACCGGAGAGGATCTCGGCCCGGTCCGATTCCTGGCGGGCGCTGGTCAGCCTGCTCTGTCCCGGTCTGCGCCGGTCCAGATCCCGCTGGATCTCCTCCACCGAGAGCGGCAGCCGCGGCGGACAGCCGTCCACCACGACTCCCACGGCACCCCCGTGAGACTCGCCGAATGTCGAGATCCGAAAGATTCGCCCGAACTCGCTCCCCACTCGAATACTCCAGTCCGTCCGGCAGCATAGATGCCCGTCGCCGGCTTTTCGACCGGCCCGGAAAATGAAGCGCTCAAGACCCGCTCAGCAGGCGCAGTGCCTTTCCCATCACGGCGCTCTGCGGGAGCTCCGCCAGGCGGGCGGGTGGGAGCCAGCGATGGGCGTCGAAGCCCGCGAGCCGCACCCGGCCCGATGCTCCCCGGGCCCGGTAGACGTGGAGATGAAGGACTCGGTGAGTGAAGACGTGGCGAACGGTCCCGAGCTTCTCGATCCCTGAGAAGGTCAGCCCGACGCGCTCACGCATCGAGCGAGCCAGGCCTTCCTCGGGGTTCTCCCTCGCGCGCAGCTCCCCCCCGGGCAGCTCCCACAAACCTCCGAGCAGGCCCCGTGGCGGGCGCCGGACGGCCAGGGCCTTGCCGCGGCGCTCCAGGAAGGCAGCGGCTGCCTCGAGCCGCTTCGGCTTCGGCCGGGGCCGCTTCACCGGAATCGCCTCCGGATCGCCGCTCTCCCGAGCCCGACAGCGAGCCGCGATCGGGCAGACCTCGCAGATGGGGGAGCGCGGCGTGCAGACGGTCGCGCCCAGCTCCATCAGCGCCTGGTTCAGATCTCCGGGCGATCTTCCCCGTGCCAGAGCCTCTGCCTCCTCCCAGAGCCGCCTCACCACGGGTGCACTTCGCAGGTCCTCCCGGATTCCCAAGAGCCGCGTCAGCACGCGAGAGACGTTGCCATCGACCACCGGGGCCGGGCGATCGAAAGCGATCGAGGCCACCGCTCCTGCCGTGTAGCGCCCTACCCCCTTGAGCGACCTGAGCCCCTCCACGTCATCGGGCATCTCACCGCCCCACTTCTCGACCACCTGGCGAGCCGCGGTCTGAAGATTGCGGGCGCGGCCGTAGTATCCGAGCCCCGCCCACTGCCCCAGCACGTCATCGGTGTCGGCCGTTGCCAGGGAGTGAAGATCCGGAAAGCGCGCCAGGAAACGCTCGTAGTAGGGAACCACCGTCTCGACGCGCGTCTGCTGCAACATCGTCTCGGAAACCCAGATCTCGTAGGGATCTCGGCTGCGTCGCCAGGGCAGATCGCGCCGGGTCTTCCGGTACCAGGAGAGCAGCGCTCTGCGCACCTCCTTCAAGGACTCTGGGTCTCGAGGCGCGCCTCGATGTGCTCGCGCACCCACTTCGGATCCCACCACTCCTTGGGATCCACGTAGCTGCCGCCCACCATGATGGCGAAGTGCAGGTGATCGCCGCCGGCGAGCCCGGTGGCACCCGAGAGACCCAGCCTCTGGTCCTTCTCGAGCAGGTCTCCTTCGCGGACGTCGATTCGCGAAAGATGGGCGTAGAGGCTGGTGACGCCGAGACCGTGATCGACGATGACGCAATTCCCGTAGATCCCCAGCGGGCCCCCGAAGATCACCCGCCCCGCGTTGGCTGCGGTGATCGGCGCACCGGCGGTGGAGGCCAGGTCGTAGCCGTAGTGGATCGCCTCCGAGATCTTCGTCCCTTCCGCGAAGTAGGAGCGGTGCTCGGCGAAGAGGCTGGTGACCGCCGAGTTGCGCAGCTGCTGGAATGCCCCACGCCAGTAACGTTGTGCGGAGCTGTCGGCGACGATCTCGCGGATGCGACGCTCGTCCGCGGCGCGCGTTTCGCTGTTGATTCTCTGAAAGGTCGATATGGGGTCGTCCTCCTCGATGCCCAGGCTGGATGCCAGCTCCGGGACCTTCGAGGAAAGGAAGGCCCCCCCCAGGTTGATCCGGACCTCGGGGAACTCGCGCTCCTGGAGGCGGGTCAGCCAGCTCACCGCCGCGCGGTTCCCGGCCTCGTCCACCCCGACCACGCGAATCGCGGGGTTCGCCGGTGCGTTCCGGGACACTGCGAAGATGGCGACGCGCCTTCCCCCGGCCGGCGTCTCCTGAACCCGACCCGGCTCGTCGACCGGAAAGGGAAAGCCGGGGTAGAAGACGTCGCCGACCTCGACTCCGTCCCGGGAGGTCGGCTCCTCGAGCGAGTAGACGACTGCGGCCGCGCCTCCGCGGCGAATGTAGGTGAGCCCGCTCTCGACCCAGATCCGCGGAGGCTGGAGGTCGATCCGGATCGGGATCTCGAGGACCCGGCTGTTTCCCGCGAAGGTCTCCGCCCAGGACCAGTCCCTTGCCTTCGCCTCCAGGATCGCTTCGCCATCGCCGATGCCCAGTGACTTGGGATCGATGGTGATCTCGATGGGATCCGCGTCGGGCTTCACGATCCCACCTGTGATGGGATTGCCCGGATAGGCTCTCTCGAAGAGGACCTGGTCCCCATTCTCGTGGCGCAGACGGATCGCGACCTCGCGCACGCCCGACTCCGGATCGGAGACGCGGACCACCAGGGAGGCCCCATCACGGCCGATCAGCAGCGCCTCCGGCGCATCGATGGTGGGTGCGGTGCCCTCGCAGCGCAGCCAGACCCCACCTCCGGCTGCCGCGAGGAGCAAGATCAGCAAGATGACTCCCCAGGCCCTTCCCGTCACGATTGCCCCCTCGTTTACCGACCAACGCAGTCTACCAGACCCCCGATTGCGCATTGACGAGCGCCATCGGGTTGCTGATCTTCGCCCGCGGAGAACCGATGTCACGCCTTCGTCGCATCCTCCTGGTTCGCCACGGCGAGACCGATGGCGAGTCCAGCATCCGCTTCCACGGGAGCACGGACGTCGACCTGAGCGCCGAAGGGCGGGAGCAGGTGGCGCGAGCAGGTTTCCAGGTGCGTCGCCAGCCGATCGACCTGGTCGTCGCGAGCCCCCTGCGCCGCTCCTGGCGGGGGGCCTGGATCGCGGGCGGCGGAGCGCCGGTCCGCCTGGAGAGCGACTTCCGGGAGGTCGACTTCGGGCGCTGGGAGGGTCTCACCACGGAGGAGATCCAGGCCCGCGATCCGATCCTCTGCGAGGATTGGCAGTCCGGTGCCGATGGATTCGGCTACCCCGGAGGTGAGTCTCGGGAGGAGTTTCGCGCCCGTGTGGGCCGGGGTCTGGAGCGTCTGCTGGCCGCCGATGTCCACTCAGCGCTGCTGGTTCTCCACAAGGGCGTGATCCGCGTGATTGCAGAGCAGCTCACTGGAGAGGCTCTCCCGCTGGGCGATCCGGAGCTGGGCGGGATTGTCACGCTGACCCGGAGTGGCAAGGGGAGCTGGCTCCGGAGCTAGCGGGGACGTTCCTCGAGCAGCCGATTCGTCATCAGCAGGTCGGCGGTTCGAGCCCGCCCGTCGGCTCCAATGATTCCAGGCACTTACGCGCTTGTCCCCGCGCCCCGCCCGGCCGGGCGGCGCCGGGGGGCGAGGTTGGCCCTCGACCCCGCGTCCACTCTTCCCGGGGAAGATCCGTCCTCCGCTCAGCCCGGAATCCTCTCCCGACCGCGTCCCTCTGCCGGCAGGCCAGCGACAGCCATTCACTTCTCAGCTTGCCATCACTCGCTGGGCAGCCTTGTAACCGGACTGCGCGGCGCCCTCGATCAAGCCTCCCTCAGAATAGTCGCCGGCGAAGTAGAGGCCCGTCGGGTTTCCCTCGCTGCCCTTGAACCGCAACAACTTCTCGAGCATTCCCACTCGATACTGCGGATACGTGTGTGGATGTCGAACGACCGAACAGGATTCGATTCCTTCGGCATCGGCGGGACTTGCCCTTCGGAGTTCCCCGGAGACGGCATCGATCACTTCCTCGTCCGGGAGGTCTATCAACTCCTCGCCTAGGGAGCCAAGCGGCCACGCCAGCAGATATCGAGGTCCACATGCGCCCTCGTGCTTCATGTGGGGGAAAGTTATGAAGGAGATCCGATGATTGGCCCGACGGTCGAATACGCCTCCCCAATATGAGATCTCATCGCGGACCGGTCCTTCAAAGACCACCATCGGCATCGTGGAGTAGGTGAATTGCCGCAGGAACTCGAGCTGTGTCGCGTTCCAGTGCGGATACAGCGGAAGCAGTGCGGGGGAGGGGACGGCTGAGATCACGGCGGAGCCCTCGATTTCGCCCTGCGATGTCTGCACGCCGCGAACCACTCCCTCGCCGCTACATAGAATGCTTTTCACGTCCGTTCCGAATCGAATATCGAGTTCTCGAGCCATTGCCTTGGGGAGCGAGTCGTTGCCGCTCCTGAAACAATGTGCCCCCGTCGTCACATACATCCAGAGGCTTCGGAGGAAATAGGCGACCGAAATGCCTTCGGGCTCTGACATCGAGTATGTGAGCATCAGCGAGCGGACCAGATAGTCCAGACATTCTTCGTTCAGTTTCAATCGGGCGTAGGTCGAAAGCTCCAATTTGTCGAGATCCAACAGGGCAGGCCATCCCTCGAGGACCATGTTCGCTCTTCTTCTCAGGATCGGAATGAACAGGCGCAGCATCTTCACCTGGGACGACAAAGAGATTGCCGGGACGCGCACGCTCCCCCACGGAATGACGCGCACCTTCCCGTCACGAATCATCATGTCGGCGCTTTGCATCTCTACCAGGTCGGACTCGAGGCCGAATCGCTTGGTTAGTTCGAGAGTCAGTTCATAGTTGGTGTGGACAAACTGCGCGCCTACATCAATGATGTCTTCGCCTTTTTGCACCGACATGATACGACCACCCGGACGCGAATCCTTCTCGACTACCACCACTTCAACACCCGCTTCTCTCAGAAAATGGGCAGCTGTGAGGCCGGCCATTCCCGCACCGATGATGACGACCTTCCCTTTCTGCTTCATTGTCTCGTCTCCCTGCGCCAGCGCGATCCGGCGTATGCTAGTCGGATGCATCCGCGACGCTCTCAACGAGTCGACTGGCCAGGTTCGCGAGCCTGGAAAGCGAGATGCTCCTGGGATCGATGAACCATTGGATACTGGCCCCCTCACTGGCGCTTACGAGGAATGCGGCCAAGTCCTTCGCGTGAATGCCCTGCACGTTGTTCTCGGACAGATATTCCTCGATCAGTGCGGCCACTGATTTCCGGTACTGCCTGTACAATGATCTCAGGGATTCGTTCAGTGCCAGGTCGTGCTCCGCAAGATTCCAGAGCTCATGGAAGACTTTGATCAGGTCCCTGTCTCCTGCAACCTGGCGGAAGATGAACTCGATCCCTACCCGCAGCCGCTCGGGGAGCTCTTTGTCTTGGTTTTCCTGAAGCAGACGCGACATCCGATCCCAGTACTTCTCGAATATGCTTTGCGTGAGAACCACGAGGATCTCGTCCTTGCTGCTGAAATAGTGGTGGATGAGCCCCGAACGCATACCTGCTTCTTGCGCGATGTTTCTCACCGTCGTGTTCGAGTACCCGCGCTTCGCAATGCAGCGGTAGAGCGCCTGCGAGATCTCCTGTCTGCGGATCTCGGTCATTCGCTTTCGCCCCATCTCGGCTTCTCTCTTGCTGAATACTGGACAGACGTCCAATCTATACCTTCCGTCGCTCGGCGTCAAGCTGGGTCGCCGAGCAGCGGGGACACTCCTCTCTCAGCGTCACGGGGCACCATCTGGACTAGGAGAGTGACCCAAGACTCATTTCGCAGTTCACGGATGCCCGCATTTCGTTGCGCGAGCCCAGGTTCTCGAACCGAAACACGGCAATCCGTGAGGCCGGTTTCGAGTCTTGGGTCAGACTCCTAGGTGACGCCCGAGGCCCCTGCATTTCGCCCGCGACCGTGGTCCGCGAAGACCCCATCCCCCCGGCCTGCCCCGGATCCCGCGTACGTGAGGCGCCTTTCGCCTGCCCCAGGGAGCCCCGGCGCCGGTTTGACAGCCAGGTGACAGCAACCCGGGGGCGGAGCGGGAGTCGCCCTCGGGTCGCTTCAGGGCCCCGCCTCATCTGCGGGGCGTGGTCTTTCCATGATCCCTTGTTGGGCGGCAGACTAGTTCGACTGACCGAACTCGTTGATCTCGAGGGAGAAGCCGCGGCTGTCCGTGATCGCAAGGCGCCCGGCGACAACGTGATACTCAAGCGAGTTCAGGTCCACTTCCTGAGGGATCACGGTGATGATGTGGCCGGCATCGGAGAGTGAGAACAGCCGGGTGCGAGCCTCGGGATGCTTGACATAGGAGTTCGTTCCCGAGTCGAAGACGAACGAATACCCCTGGGCTCTGAAGAGCGGCCCGGCAACGGCGGAAATCTCGCCGACGAAGTGTGGGTGAACGTCGTCCGCGAAGAGCCGTCGGGTCATGATATGAAGCTTGTCGCCGACAGCCAGGACAGAGTTGGCCACGCGCTTCTCCTTGATTTATCTGTCGCCCAACATCTGGCCGCCATGCTGCGGCTGGTATTGAGCTTACCATTGGAGCGCCACGCCGGGGAACCCTGACCTACACCACGGATCGATTGGACCAGCCCGTTCGTCCGTCAGCTTCGGCGGTTTGCTGGGCGGCGCTCTCCAGTTCACAGATCAGAGTAGCCAGCCAACCGCATGACGCAGGAATGCCATCGCGTCTCTTTCGATGCACGGTCCGTGCATGACCACGACGCGCCGCGCTTGCCACGAAAGGATCTCGTTGATCACCCGGCGCGCCTCCATACACCGCCAAAGGCTGAGGCGCAAAATCCGGGCCGTTGTCCCGTGCGGGGCCAACATGTCGTTTGCCCGCGCGACGGCTCGATGCCATGCGGTGAGCGCCCCTGGGTCGTGGTTTTCAATAAGATCACCCAGGATCAGCGTGCGCGATGGCCGATGAAAAAAGACAGCCTCCGACATGAAGAGGCTGCCTCGTACGATTCGTTGATCGAGAACTGCAGCCCATGCGTCTTCAGGCGCGTCACCGAGATCGGCGTGAAAGCGGAGGTCCGGGCGCTTGGAGCGAAGCCCAGGGGGGTGAGTAAATCCTAGCATCCGGAAATGCGGCGACCCACTCCCCAAGGAACAGATGATGCATCTTGCTGGGAGAGACGATGTAGCCGACCCGGCCCAGAGATTCGACCGATTTCGCAGCGAGAGAGAGCTGGGCCGGAGAGTGCACAAACAGCAACTTGCCGCCTGGATCAACGATCGTCGAGCGTAGCTCGTAGGGGAACGTGAAGAATCTGACCGGGTCACCCTGGAGCGTCCAGATTCCCTCGTCGAGTTTGCGTAGACGTTCGATCGCTCGCCCCTTCAGTGGGCCGGCCAACGGCTGGCCGGCGAGCCGCGGCCGGCGTTTCAGTCGCGGTGCGGTTGCGGGGCCAGGCTGAGAGAAGAACTCGTGCCCCCCGAAATCTTCAGGCTCGTCACCTCACCGGCGCTGGCGTTGTATTTCCCGTTGACCTGTCTGGTGGCTGCGCAGGTGGCCGCGACGAAGTCGACCTCGAAAGCGCTCAGGTTGGTGCTGCAGTTCTTCGCCTGAAGCTTGAAACTCCCATGGTTCCCATGCAAACCGAGGCTGACTTCCAACTGGGTCGAATCGCAGTTGGTCAGGGACCTGGTGAACCCAGGTACGCCCAAGGGGAAGAGCTGGACTTCAATCATGACAGGGCTGTCCTTGTGGTTCTGCGCGACCTTGGCTGTACCCTTGGCGAGATGCACATCGTCGGGGTGGTTGGTCTCGGAGTAGAAGACGACCTGATCCGACCCGCTGATGCATATCGCTGTCACTTCGACACCAAATACCGAGCCCTCTGCTTCGAGAATCGCGGAGACTGCACCGTTGTCCTGGTCCACGATCAAGTAGGTGTCATCCACTACTTGGGCCGAGGCCCCTGCACCGAGCAGCAGACCCATAGAGGAGAGCATCGAAGTTCCCAGTTTCGCCGAGCGCATCTATGTTTCCTCCTGGTGGGCGCCGCTTGCTGTGACGCAGTCTGGTAACCTGTTTCGGCTTGGGCCCTTGATGTCGCGATCCGTCCATTCGGTGAGAAGTGGTGACACCCGCGGTCGTCAGCTTCGCACCACCCTCCTCGCCTGGTGGCAGAAGTGCCTCTTGGTTCAAGGGCCCATTTGGTTCACATCGCTCTGAAGGATCACACATACCCCGCCCTGCGCGTTCTGCCTTCCCCAGTGCTCACACCAGTGCGATCCCCAGGACTCGGAGTCACCTAGGGGGATAAGCGTCATGAGCGGGTCTGTGCAAGGTCCGATGACGGTAAGTCCTCGTCCAGTCTCGTGTATTCGGGCATTCGCGGTCAACCGGTGGCTTTCTCTCAGGATTCCGAAGACTCGAGCTCGCGCGTGAGCGTGACCGTGCCCGGGTTTCGGACGGCCCGCAGCGTGGCTTCCCGTATCCCGCTCCCCTGAGAAGTTGAGCCACCCGGAATGCAGGGGTAATGGACGGAATCGTGGTAGAAAACAGGTCTGAAGGTCTCGCTCTGCGGCGTGCTTAGACAAGAACAGGAGGATGCAAATGTTGGATTTCGTCAACCCAAAGATAATCGCGGCAATCCAGATCCTGGCGGCCCTGGGGATCGCCGGGTTCTGGATGACATGGTTGAGAACCGAACACAACGAACCCTGGTTGCCGACGGGTTATGTGGAGCACGAACGATGCTTTGTATACCCCGATTCGGTGCTGGCCGTTCTCATGGTTGTTTCGGCGATCCTGCTGATTCTTGGGAATGCGCTGGGTGAGCGGTTGGCGCTCGTATGCGGCGGCATGATGCTCTTTCTCGTCGTGATCGACACCGCCTATTTCTTGCAGAACGGCATGTTTGCCAGGGAGAAGGGGGGAGCCGAGAACCTGGGCCTGATCGTGGTGTTGATCATTGTTAGCCTGTTGATGATTCTGCGTTTTCTCTAGATAGAAGTAGCGGCGCTGCAGCAGCGACCGCCTCGGCGAGCACCCCCGACGAATCTCGCTGAAACCAATTCGTAATCAGCAGGTCGGCGGTTCGAATCCGCTCGCCTTCGGCTCGCTGCGCGCGCGGCTCGCCTCCGCTTCGCCGCGCTTCCAGCTCAGTCATCCACCGGTAGCAGGCCGCAGTGGAGCTGACCGGGGCTCAGCACCTTGAGCGCCTCACCGTGGGAGAACGGCTCTCGCTCGGCCCAGGACCGCTCCATGAAGTCGAGGCCGTGGTGCAGCTGCTCGAGGGACTCCGGCGTGAACTGTGCCCGGTAGGCGTTGAGGGCGCGGTGTTTTCGCTCGCGGAACTCGCTGATGTCGAAGATCTGGTTGGGCTTCAGCGTGAAATAGAGTGCGAGCCCCAGAAGCGTATGCCGCCGGTAGCCCCGGTCGATCTCCGGATCCGTGGCGAGGCGCGGGAAACCGTACAGCAGCGCAGCCTCGGTCACGGCCCGTCCGGTCTTGAGGTGATCGCCGTGGGACTCGTAGGGGAGCCACGGGTCCACGCTGAAGATGAAGTCCGGCTGCAGCATCCGGATGTGACGGATGATCTCCCTGCGGAGCGTGTAGTAATCGTAATCCCCCGCGTCTGCGAAGCCGAGCCAGTACTGGCGCTTGACGCCGATCTCGGCGCCGGCTCGCTCCTGCTCGCCGCGCAGCGCCATCGTCGCCTCTTCGTCGCTGAGCGTCGCGTCCAGCACCCCGACTAGGTCGTCGGTCACCGTCAGGTAATCGATCTCGGCGCCTCCAGCGGCGAGGGCCGCGAGTGCGCCACCGGCTGCGATATCGTTGTCGTCGTAGTGGGGCTGGATCGCCAGGATCCGCTTCGCTTGCCGAAGGTCCGGGCCGGGAATCGCCATGCTGCTCCTACGTGACCACCTCGGCCAGACTCACCTCTCTCCCCTCGGCGGCGCTCCGCACCGCCGCCAGCGCAAAGGCGAGCGTCTTTCGCGCCTCCGCGACCGTCTGCCGGGGGGTCCTTCCCTCGAGCAGGGCGTCGACGAAGTCGATTCCGCCGAGGCGGAACGACTCTCCCCAGTCGGCTTCGATGTCATGGAAGGCCCTGGTCTCTCCGTCCCTGTAGAGGACCAGTGAGGGCTCGTCGAGGAGCTTCCCGGCGCACCGATTCACCCAGATCAGGCCCTCGGTGCCGTGGATCTCGGTTCGGTCGTCACTCGCGTAGTACTTGGAGCGAACGCGCATTCCCAACGAGGCGATCACCTCCCAGGAGCCGTAGCGGGGAAGAAGGCCCGCGTAGCGCCAGGAGATCAGCGCCGGACCGTCGATCCACTGCTTCTCGCCCAGCTTGGTCCAGTGGATGAACGCGTGGACGCGATCGATCTCCGCGGGGACGAAGTACTGACCCATGTGATAGCAGTGGTAGCCGTGATCGAAGGTGGTGGGGCCCCCGCCGCAGGTCTCGGGATCCATGCGCCAGGCCTGGGTCTGCGGTTGGATCTCCCAGCCGTCGCCGATCCGGCCCGCCGCGGTCTTGAGCCGCACCGAGATCGGCTCGCCGATCGCTCCTTCTTCGATGAGCTGCTTCGCCCTCACGTGAGGCGGGTAGTGCATGAAGTTCTCGAAGATCCGGAGGACCCGCCCGGCCTCTTCCGCCGCGCGGGCGACCCGATCCAGCTCCTCCAGGGTTCGCGTCGGTGGCTTCTGCAGGGAGACGTGCTTCCCCGCACCGAGAGCCGCCCGCGCGTGGTCCTCGTGCAGGTGATGCGGTGTCAGGATCTCGACAGCATCGACCTCGGGGTCTGCGAGCATCCGATCGAGATCGGTGTAGCTCCTGTGCGCCCCCCATTCTTCCGCGCGCCTTCGCGCCAGCTCCCCATCCACGTCACAGACGGCGACGATCTTCGCGCGCGGGTGCTCCAGGTAGCCGAGACACTGGAGATCTGCGATGCGCCCGCATCCCAGCATCCCGATTCCGACCTCTTTCATGTGCTAGCTCTCCTCCGATTCCCGCAGTCGCGCGAGCACGCTGTAGTCCTCGAGAGTGGTCGTGTCTCCGACGGTTTCCTTTCCCGAGGCGATGTCGCGCAGCAGGCGGCGCATGATCTTGCCGGAACGGGTCTTCGGCAGCGCCTCGGTGAAGTGGATGTCCGCCGGCCTGGCGATTGCCCCGATCTCCCTGGTGACGTGGCCGCGCAGAGCGGTGGCGAGCTCGCCGTCCGCCCTCGAGCCCGCCCTGGGCGTGACGAAGGCGACGATGGCGGTGCCGGTAATCTCGTCGGGACGCCCGACCACGGCGGCCTCCGCCACGACGTGGTGGGAGACCAGGGCACTCTCCACCTCCATGGTTCCGATCCGGTGACCGGAGATGTTCATCACGTCGTCGACTCGCCCCATGATCCAGAAGTAGCCCTGGTGATCGCGGTGGGCGCCATCCCCGGTGAGATAGGTGTTCTGGTACTTGCTCCAGTAGGTCTGACGGTAGCGCTCTGGATCACCCCAGATGCCGCGCAGCATTCCGGGCCAGGGCTTCCTCAGCACCAACAGCCCGCCGTCTGGCGGTACCACCGGGTCGCCCTCTTCGGTGTAGACCTCGGGGTCGATTCCCGGGAAGGGGAGCGTTGCCGAGCCCGGCTTGCTGTCCACTGCGCCGGGCAGCGGCGTGATCAGGATTCCGCCGGTCTCGGTCTGCCACCAGGTGTCCACGATCGGGCACTTCTTGCGGCCGATGACGCGGTGGTACCACATCCACGCCTCGGGATTGATCGGCTCGCCGACCGTACCGAGCAGGCGCAGAGTGGAGAGATCGTGCTTCTTCGGGTGCTCCTCACCCAGTCGGACGAAGGTCCGGATGGCAGTCGGCGCGGTGTAGAGGACGGTGACGCCCCACTTCTCGATCAGGGACCACCAGCGGTCCGGCCCCGGATGGGTCGGAACGCCCTCGTACATCACCGTGGTCGCCCCGTTGGCGAGGATCCCGTAGACGACGTAGGAGTGGCCGGTGACCCATCCGATGTCCGCCGTGCACCAGAAGATGTCGTCTTCCTTGAGGTCGAAGATCGCCTTTGCGGTGGCGGTGACGTGGGTCAGGTAGCCGCCCGTCGTGTGCAGGATTCCCTTCGGCGTTCCCGTCGTGCCACTGGTGTAGAGGATGAATAGCGGGTGCTCGGCGTCGAGCTTCGCCGCTGGACACCTCGGGCTGGCGTCAGCCATCAGCTCGTGCCACCACTGATCGCGTCCCTCCCGCATCGCCGTCGCTTCACCCGTGCGCTCGACGACCACCACGTGCTCCACCGCGGGGATCCCCTCGATTGCCTCGTCCACGGCGGGCTTGAGAGGAAAGGCCGCGCCCTTGCGGAAGCCACCGTCGGCGGTGATCACCACCTTGGCACCGGCATCGACGATGCGGTCGCGCAGGGCCTCCGCGGAGAATCCGCCGAAGACGATGCTGTGCGGGACGCCGATCCGCGTGCAAGCCAGCATTGCGATCGCCAGCTCCGGTACCATGGGCATGTAGATGGCGACGCGCGCGCCCTTCTTGACACCCAGTCCCTTCAGCACGTTGGCGAACTTGCAGACCTCCCGGTGCAGCTCGCCGTAGGTCAGGACACGCGAGTCTCCGGGCTCGCCCTCCCAGATGATGGCGGCCTTGGTCTTGCGCCAGGCGTTCTTGCCGCTGAGGTGTCGATCCAGACAGTTGTAGGAGACGTTCAGCTTGCCGCCGACGAACCACCTGGCAAAAGGCGGCTTCCACTGCAGCACCTGCTTCCAGGGGCCGAACCAGGAGACGTGCTCCTTCGCCATCTTCGCCCAGAAGCGCTCCGGGCTTCTGGCGCCGAGCTTGCGGTACTCCGCAACGGTCTTCTTGTTCCAGTTCGCCTGCCGCGTGAACTCCAGACTCGGCTTGAAGACGCGCTTTTCCTTCAGCAGGGATTCGATGTCGGGCATCGCGCCGGGACTCCTTCGCTCAATTCGAGTCTCGTATCCACGCCTCGAGGTCAGCAGGGCGTCTGGGAATGGCGGCCGTGAGGTTCTCGTGGCCGTCCGCAGTGATGACGACGTCGTCCTCGATACGAACGCCGATGCCTCGGAACTCCGCGCTCTCGTCGTCATCGGCGATATAGAGCCCGGGCTCGACGGTGAACACCATGCCCGGCTCCAACACGCGGGGCTTTCCGCCGACGGTGTAGGTGCCCACGTCGTGGGCGTCGAGGCCGAGCCAATGACTGGTGCGGTGCATGTAGTAGGGGCGGTAGGAATCCTCGGCGATGAGCTCGTCGACGTCTCCTCGTAGCAGGCCGAGATCGACGAGTCCCTCGACCAGAGAGCGCACGGCCGTGTCGTGAATCTCCTCGAGGGTCGCACCGGGCCGGCAGGCTTGGAGGGAGGTCTCCTGGGCGGTGAGTACCACCTCGTAGATGGCCCGCGCCGCGCCTTCCATCGATCCGTCGACCGGATAGGTGCGGGTCACGTCCGAGGCGTAGCCGTCGAGCTCGCATGCGGCGTCGATGAGGACGAGCTCTCCACTGACGAGCTGCTTGTCATTGACCGTGTAGTGGAGGGTGGTCGCATTCGTCCCACTTCCCACGATCGTGGTGTAGGCGGGTCCGCTGGCGCCGAGTCTGCGAAAGGTGTACTCGAGCATCGCGGCGAGCTCGTACTCGAAGCGCCCCTCCCGGATCAGCCCCACCGTTTCGCGATGGGCCTCGGCCGTGATGGCCGCCGCGCGCCGCATGATCTCGAGCTCTGCGGCCTCCTTGCGCAATCGCATTTCGTGGAGCAGGCTGCGGGGATCCACGATGATCGAGGCCGGCTCGAAGCCCTGCCGCGAACGCAGGCGCATGTCGCCGAGGATCTCGGCGAGCTTCCCGTCGAGATCGCGTTCGCGTCCGAGCACGTGGTAGATCTGCTTCGCCTTCGAGAGGATTCCGGGGAGCTCCTTCTCGAAGTCTTCGATCTCGAAGGCCTCGTCGGCCCCGTAGTCGCTCTTCGCCCCCTCGGTTCCGGGGCGGTAGCCCGTCCAGGTCTCCGCTTCCCGGTTCCGGGGCTCCACGAAGAGGGTGTAGGGGGCACCGCCGTCGGTGCGAAGGACCGCCACCGCCTGCGGGTGATTGAAGCCGGTCAGGTACCAGAAATCGCTGTCCTGCCGGAAGGGATACTGGGTGTCGTGCGAGCGGGTGGCGGGCCGAGCGCCCAGAAGCAGCGCTACGGAACCCTCACCCATCGCATCGAGAAAGTGTCGTCGGCGCTCTGCGTGCACGGCGAAGCAGCATACCGCATGCGGGGAGGCGATTCTCAGCGGTCCAGGGCTTGGCACACCACCGTCACCCCGCTGCAGTAGGTCGCGCAGATCCGATCGCCCGCGAGCACGGCGGTGTAGTAGAGCCCTGCCCCGCCCACCCGCGGCAACTGGATCAGGTCCACTGCCCCGCATCGGCTCACCAGGTGGATTCGCCCACTCCAGCGCGTCACGACGACCCTGCCCCTGGCATCGACGCGGATGTCCTGGACGAAGTCCTGGTCTCCGGCGAACTCGTCGTCCAGCGGAACGATACGCCCGGTAAGGATGGCGGCGCTCGCGCGCTCCGGCGAGCGGATTCTGAGGTTCAGCAGCGGGCCATCGCGCTCGGCAAAGTAGCCGGTGCCGTCGGGGCCGAAGATCATGAACTGAACCTCGGGACGCTCGAAGCGGAGCCGCTCCCGTCCTCCGGGTCCGAGGACGCGGGTGTCGTGGCGGACCTCGCCTTGCCCCTGCGCCGTCGGCAGAAGATCCGTATTCACCCAGATCTCCTTTCGGAGCGGATCGAAGGCGAGGCTCTTGGGGGCGGCCTGGTAACCCTCCGGGGCCTCCAGGGGATGCTCGGCGAGGATCCGTCCCTCGGTATCGAGGACGACCACGGAGCCCTTGCCGCCCGCGCTCTTCCCATACCGGGTCGCAATGATCACGGAGTCTTCGCCGAGGCCGAGCTCATTCAGGCCGAGTCCGGCCGATTCGAAGCGCCGCACCCGGCCGCTCGCCGGCTCCACGTAGCCCGCCGACTCGAAGTAGGTGGTGAAGTAGATGCGGCCGTTGGGGTGAGCGAGGACGTCCCAGACACCAGCGCGCCCGCCTGGCCCGCCGACCACGAGGGGCTCGGCGAAGGCCAGCCGTTTCAAGTCGAAGCGTCCGACGAGCTGTGGGCCCTCGTCCCGCAGGTCGGCGCTCGGGTCACCTCCCGCCTCTCGGAAGGCCGGCCAAAAGGGAGAGACGCCAAAATAGAGCACCTGGTCCCTGGAATCCCCGTACCAGGCGCAGTACTGCTCGGCGTCGCTGGGGGCGGGAGCGGTAACCACCAGGAGGGGTGGCGTGGTGCGACCCGCTGGCAGGAGCATCCCACAGCCGAGAAGCAGGGCGCATACAATTACTGCACTGCAGCATCGCAATGCACCCCGTATTTGGGGTTCAACTACCCGGGATCCCATTGTTTTCTCTGTTCGCGCCGCAACCGGGAGCCTGCAGGGATGCAGCTTCTGATTGCGTTCCAGGCGGGCGGCTCGCCTCGTGGATGATACATAAAAGTCTTTATTATCAATCATTTATAAATTCTTTTGCGGATTGATGCCGAGTTGGCACGAAACGTGGAAGAGCAATCCATTGGAGCCAACCTGACCAGGACGAAGCCGGTGGCATCGGGCGCGCTCACCTGCCGAGTCCGGAGTCCAGAATCCTTCGGGAGACAGACAAGGCGCTTTCCCCCAGAACGGCACCCCGCCTTTCCCGAGAGTTTTCGGACCTCAGGTTGAACGGCCCCCCGGCAAGTCGCCGGGGGGCCTTGTTGTTTCAGGCCTCCCCGGGCTCGGCGGAGCGTAACGCCTCGGTCACCTCTCTACCGAAGCTCTGCGCAAACCATCCCTTCACCTCGGAGAGCTTCGCAACCTCGCTCTGATCCCCTGGATTCAGCCAGGCGATCGCCTCGAGCGCCGAATTCGGGCACAGCACGCCGGGATCGAGGCACAGCTCCTTGGCCCGGCTGGCGCGCCAGCGCTTCAGGACGCCGAGGCGCCTCTCCGTGCCACGGTCCATGCGACGGCGCGAGTTCCCGCTCCCGTTCAACCGGTTCGCCCGCTTCGGGATCGGACCGTGCTTTCGCGTCGCGCCCCGCTCGACTGCGCCGAGGATCTCGCGGCCGAAGCGGCGGATGATCAGGTCCGTGACTCCCTTGATTGCACTCAGTCTCTTCTCGGATGCCGGCTGCTGCTGGGCAATCTCCAGGAGCGCCCTGTTGCTCAGCACCTTGAAGGGGGGGCGGTCGATCTCCCGCGCCCGCTTGTCGCGCACCAGATAGAGCTCGCGCAGCACCGAGAGGCTCTCGGGGCCGAGACCCTTCGCGCCCTTGATTCGCAGGTAGCCCAGCGCGTCGAACTCGCGCTCGGGCCATGCCCGACGGGTCAGGGTTTCGAACTCCTCCTGCGCCCAATCCAGGCGCTTCGCTTTTCTGAGCTCTCGTTCCAGCTTCTCCGCCAGCGGGATCAGGTAGGTGACGTCCGCCGCGGCATAGGTGAGCTGGCTCTCGCGCAGGGGCCGCACGGACCAGTCCGAGCGCTGCTCGTCCTTGGGAAGCGACACCCCGAAGTGCCGTTCGGCAAGGGCTGCAAGACCGATGGAGGGATATCCGAGCAGCTGAGCGCTGACCATCGTGTCGAAGAGATTGGCGAAGCTGAAGCGGCAGTCCCGCTTCAGTACGTAGATGTCGTACTCCGCCGCGTGGAAGATCTTGCGGATGTCCGGCGAGGCGAGCACCGGTGCGAGGGGCGCGAGCTCCGCTGGACCGCCGAGCGCCAGGGGATCTATCAGATAGGCCTGCTGCCGGGTGGCGATCTGAACCAGGCAGGTCTTGTCGAAGTAGTGGTAGAAGCTGTCCGCCTCGGTGTCGATCGCGACGACCTTCTTGGAGAGCAACACCTGCGCAAGCGCCTCGAGATCCCAGTGGTTCTCGATGCGCCCGAAATCTGCCACTGACGCCTCAGTTTCCGGGGGGCCTTCTTCGCATTCAAGGTTGGGAGCCGGTGCCGGGGGCTCCGCCGCGAGGGGGAATCACGCGCGGCGAGGCAAGAGAAGGCTAGCCCAGGGGGAACTCTCGCGAAAGACAGATCCCTCGGGGTGTTGCTTTGGAATTCACGATCGGTAAGATGTTCCATATCCAGAGATGATGTTCCTATTATCAGAACAATCACAGCAGGTGAAGGTGCAATCTCTCTCTACCGTCGAGAAGGCCATCGATCTTCTCTTTCATCTTCACGCAGAGGCTGAGCCCCGCGGGGTTACTGCGGTTGGCAGGGCTCTCGGTCTGCCGAAATCGAGTGCTCATCGCCTGCTCTCCGCACTGACCCGGCGAGGGCTGCTGGAGCGCGACGAGCGGGGTCAGTACCGCCCGGGCATCGGCCTGATTGCACTCGGCCTCGGGGTTCTGGAGAGGGAGCCCGTCGTGGCTGCGGCCCGTCCGGTGCTGGAGTTCGAAGCCCAGCGGCTCGGGGACACCGTCGTCCTGACTGCGGCGCGCGCCGGCGCCGTCCTGGTTCTGGACAAAGCCGAGGGAACCGGCTTCCTGCGCGCGGCGCCGCGGATCGGTTCGACCGTCCCGCTCCACGCCACTGCTGTCGGCAAGCTCTATCTGACCTACGCGCCCGACAGCGTGGCGCTCGGCAGCGGTCCGTTGGAGGCGTTTACCCCCTCGACCCGGACCAGTCCGGTGATTCTCGCCGCCGAGCTCGAACGGGTTCGCCGGCAGGGCTACGCCGAGAACCGAGACGAGTGGATTCCCGGGCTCTCGGCAATTGCAGCGCCGGTTCTGGTGACGGGTCGGATGGTAGCGGCGTTGGCTGTGGCGAGCGCCTCGCCGCGCCTGGAGCCGCTTCGAAGCTCCGCCATCGCCGGCCGCATCCTAGAGGCGGCGCGGCGCATCGGTGAGCGAATGGAGGGGAGGTCGACATGAAGGTCTGGATCGACGGTGCGATCGTCGAGGGTTCGCAGGCGCGGATCCCGGTGACGGACCACGGTTTCCTTTACGGTGACGGTGTTTTCGAGGGGATCCGCGTCTACAGCCGGCGCATCTTTCGCTTCGACGACCATCTCTCCCGGCTGGCCAATGGGGCGCGATGCCTGGGCCTGACGATCCCCGGCGGCGTCGAGGCGGTTCGCCGCATCGTGATCGACACCGCGCGCGCCCACGCCAGCGACGATGCCTACCTGCGGCTGATCGTATCCCGAGGTGAGGGAGCTCTGGGCGTCGATCCCACCAGCTGCACGAATCCGCGCATCGTCTGCATTGCGGACCAGGTGAGCCTGTATCCAGAGGAGAAGCTTCGGGGTGGTATCGCCCTGGCGACCTCGAGCCTGCGCAAGCCCCCGCCCGATGTCCTGGACCCGCGGGTGAAGAGCCTCAACTACCTGAACAATGCCCTCGCCAAGCAGGAGGCGCGCCGCCAGGGTGCCGACGAGGCCCTGCTCCTGAACGCCGCTGGCCACGTGGTCGAGGCGAGCGTCGCCAATGTCTTTGCCGTGCGAGCGGGGAGGCTGCTCACCCCGCTTCCCAGCGATGGCGCCCTCGAGGGCCTCACCCGCGACACCGTGCTCGGGCTCGCTCGAGAGCAGAGCGTCCCCGCCGAGGAGCGCACGCTCGGCCGCTTCGACCTGCTGGCCGCGGAGGAGGTCTTCCTCACCGGAACCGGCGCCCGGATCGTCGCCGTCGGCTCCCTGGACGGCATCGGCATCGGCAAGGGTGGGCCGGGTCCCATCACACGGCAGGTCTGCCAGGCCTTCGAACAATACGTGCGCTCGACGGGGACGCCCATCTAGATATAGTTTCTCGCTTCTGCCTCAGGGAGGAGCCCCCGG
>Ga0307423_1000790_pt1 | contig 20749 bp, 18 predicted proteins | sample SalMarWE160310MG_FD_202154 | JGI IMG/M metagenome (GOLD analysis project Ga0307423, IMG submission 202154) | Salt marsh sediment microbial communities from the Plum Island Ecosystem LTER, Massachusetts, United States - WE1603-10 | ecosystem: Environmental > Aquatic > Marine > Intertidal zone >...
CAATCTAGAATGCATAAAAATGATTGACCTGGATAGAATAATTTCAGCAGTTGATAAATATTATTCGAAATAAAAATGTCTTATCCTTTAGTAAATATTGATAACAATCCGTTCACTACTTCAAGGGTTGACTCAAAACCATTGATATTAGATGGAGCAATGGGGACTTATTTACAGGAAAAGGGATATTCTCCAAACAAAGCTTTATGGATGACAGAGATTAATCAAACAAATCCAGATGTAATTGTTCAAATACATAAAGAATATATTGAAGCGGGAGCAGATATTGTAACTACAAATACCTTCAGAACTAATCCTTCTGCGTTTGAAAATACAGGAAATGATTGGATTCCTTATGTGGAGCAAGCAGTCAAATTAGCTCAAACTGCAGTGAAAGGCTATGATAAAAAAGTATATATTACTGGCTCAAATGCACCTGCGGAAGATTGCTACCAAACGGAAAGAACTATAAGCAATAATAAGCTTGAGATAAATCATAAATATCATATTGATTTACTTATAGATAGTGGAGTTAACTTCATTTTAAATGAAACACAAAGTCATTTTGACGAAATCCAAATTATTTGTAATCATTGTCATAAAAATAAGATCCCTTTTTTAATTAGTTTATATCTTACGGATACGCTTAGTATTTTATCGGGAGAATCTTTTAAATATGTTTTACAATTTATTTATGAATATGAACCGCTGGCAATTGGTTTTAATTGTATTTCTCCAAATGTATTTAATAAAATACGGGAGCAAGTTCAGCTTAATTTCAATTGGGGATATTATTTAAATTGTGGATTGGGAAATCCAAGCGATAAAATAATTACTTGTGGTATTAATCCAGATGAATATATCGAAATTGTAAAAGAAAGTATGAAAAATAATCCTTCATTCATTGGTTCATGTTGCGGATCAAATCCGAATCATATAAGAAAAATAAAAGAGTTTCTTGATGGAAGAAATAAAAGTTGAATCTCATTCAAAAATAAATATTGGACTAAATGTAGTTGATAAGAGAGAAGATGGTTTTCATAATCTTCAAACTGTATTCTATCCCCTGCTTCTATCTGACAAATTAAGTTTCCGCAAGTCGAATAAACTCGAATTCAATTCTAATTCTGATTTCTTGAAAAATCTGGATAACAATTTAATTATTAAAGCTATTAAACTTTTGAAGGATAAGACAGGTGTTGAAATAAAAGTTAAAATATTTGTAGAAAAATTAATTCCAATCGGAGGCGGACTTGGAGGCGGAAGTTCTAACGCTGCAGCAGCATTGAAAGCAATCAATAAGCTATTTAGTTTAGAATTAAATTATGAAAAATTAGCGGAAATAACGTTGGAGCTTGGTTCAGATGTTCCGTTTTTTCTGAAACACAATCCTGCATACGCAGAATCAAGAGGTGAAAAATTATTCCCATTAAATCTCGAGATTCAGTATCCAATAGTAATTGTAAATCCCGGTATAAATATTTCAACTCGGTGGGCATTCGAAAGAATTAATCCTTCAAAACCAAATTACAATTTACGTGAGTTATTGAGTAAAAATTTTGATTTTAAGGTTATCAGAGATTATGTCACAAATGATTTTGAACCAATAGTTTTTAAAGAATATCCGGTTATAGAGAAAATTAAAAAAGATTTGTATGAGCTGGGTGCTAACTTTGCTTTAATGAGTGGTACAGGTTCAACTGTTTACGGTATATTTTCAAACCTGCAAAAAGCTTATTGGGCAGAGGAGCACTTCAAACAATCTTATTTTACTTTTATTAACAATCCTTTCAATAAAGGTTCAATCACCTGACACAACTTTCAATAATTTCTACGAAACCTTTAGTTGCATTTAATTTAGTTCTTAGCCCAACTGGTAACGTTATAAAGTCTTTTATATGACCATGCGGAAATGTATAAACTGAGGGTACTTTAATACCACTTAGGTAATCATTCATTACTTCACTTAGCGTTAGCGTTTTTTTATTCGGATCGTGTTCGAAACAGTCAACAAACCTTCCCAAAACTATCCCCTTAATCTTTTTAAAGACTTTATTCAATCTCAATTGATTCATCATCCTGTCAATCTTATAAGGGTATTCTCCAACATCTTCCAAAAATAATATTTTATCTTTTAAATCAGGCAGGAACTCAGTTCCTATCAAAGAAACAAGGACAGCTAAATTTCCTCCAACCAACCGACCTGTACTGATTCCAGTATTTATATTTGGAAGTGTGTTTGATTCCGGAAATTTTAACCTCCCTACTTTTTTACTTGAAGTAATTAATCGCCAAAAATTCGCTTCAGTATATTTATTAATATTTTTTGAAAAATTTGGAACAATCATTGGTCCTGCAAATGTTATAAGATTAGCTTTACGCAGAAACGCCATTTGTAATGAAGTGATTTCACTAAAACCAACAAATATTTTAGGATACTTCTTAATTAAATTATAATTAATTTTATCCAGTAATCTGAAAGCGCCGTAACCGCCACGTAAACAAAAAATAGCTTTTACAATTTTATTCTTAAACATTTGATGAAGATCTTCAACTCGTTCTTCGTCAGTACCGGCTAAATACCCACGATTCTTATTTATATTTTTCCCGAGTTCGATTCTATACCCAATACTTTCTAAATATCTTATTCCCTTGTTCACTAAAATTGGATCTTCAGGAGAAGATGCTGGCGAGATAATTCCGATCACTTCTCCCTTATTTAATTTTTTAGGTTTGATATAGGACATATAATTATTTGTGGAAATTATTTATTGTCAAAATAAAAATTAGATATTCTTTCAACAAGTTTTGTTACTTAAACTAATTTAAGTTGGCTCACAATTTCAGTCCGTTCATCATATTTTCAAACATATTTAATGTGATTTGAATCAATAAGTTCAATAAATGGGCTAACGAAATCTGACTTAGATCAACAAAAAACATTTATTTTGTTATATTTCGATTGCTAAACCTATTTCACAATTTGATACACAAATGAATAAAAAGAAGATTTTATACATATGTGGTTCTCTAAATCAAACCACTCAAATGCATAAGATTTCGAATGAACTTCAAGAGCACGATGCTTATTTCACACCTTACTATTCCCAGGGATATTGGTATATAGAATTTACAAGCAAGTTTGGATTAATGGATTTTAGCATTCTTGGAGGACAGGCTAAACAAAATACATTAAATTATTTAAAGGAAAATAACCTGAATCTTGATGATGAAGGAAAGATGAATGATTATGATTTAGTTTTTACTTGCTCCGATATGCTCATACCGAAAAATATCCGTGAAAAAAAAATAATTCTTGTCCAGGAAGGTATGACGGACCCAGAAAATTGGGGATATCACCTTGTTAAGAAATTTAATTTCCCGCGTTGGTTTGGAAGTACTTCAACAACGGGAATGAGTAATATTTATGAAACTTTTTGTGTTGCTTCAGAAGGATATAAAGATTTATTTATTTCGAAAGGTGCAGATCCTAAAAAAATTGTTGTAACCGGTATACCAAACTTTGATAATTGTGCTAAATTTCTCAAGAATGATTTCCCACATAAAGGATTTGTACTTGTTGCTACATCAGATATGAGAGAAACCTTCAAGTACGAAAACAGAAGAAAATTTATTGAAAGAGTTGTCGAGATTGCGTCTGGTAAACAAATTATATTTAAGCTGCATCCGAATGAAAATTATGATAGGGCTGTAAAAGAAATAAATATATATGCACCTGGCTCAATCGTATTTCAAAAAGAAAATATTGACCCAATGATTGCTAACTGCGATGTGCTTATTACCCGCTTTTCATCGGTTGTTTATGTTGGACTTGCCCTAGGTAAGGAAGTATATTCTGATTTCGATCTCGAGGAATTAAAAAAATTATTACCCTTACAAAATGGTGGTGTTTCGGCATCGAATATTGCTAACATAGCAAGAAAAATACTTGAACGAATGGAAAGTTCTAAGGTATTTTATATGAAAAACGAAAAGACTTATAATCGTAGATTTATGAATAGGATCAGATTGAAGAAAAAATTTGCGAAGGTAAAAAATTAATTTTTTAAAATAGTTCTTATCACTCTTTAAATCCCCATATTGACACTTGAGCCAACTTCCTAATATTGTAACCATAATTCAAGCACGAATGGGTTCTTCCCGACTGCCCGGAAAAGTAATTCTTCCTTTAGCCGGGAAACCATTACTTTTAAGAATGTACGAAAGGGTTGCAGCATCCAAGTATGCGGGTGAAATTGTTATAGCTATTACTGAAGATGAATCAGATAACGAACTTACTGTATTGTGTAAAAAGAATAATCTCAATTTTTTCAGAGGAAGTTCGGTTGATTTGCTTGACAGGCACTATAAAACAGCAAAAAAATATAATGCAGAGGCTGTTGTTAAAATACCATCGGATTGCCCGTTGATTGATTCTGACATCATTGATAAAGTAATCTTATATTATATTAACAATTCTGATAAATTTGATTTTGTAAGTAATCTCCATCCGCCAAGTTATCCGGATGGAAACGATGTTGAAATAATGAGCATGAAAACGCTGGAATATGCCTGGACTAAAGCAAAGAAAGAATTCGAAAGGGAACATACTACTCCGTTTATTTGGGAGAATCCTGATAAGTTCAGGATTGGAAATGTAGTTTGGGAAACAGGTCTCGATTATTCGATGACACATAGATTCACGATTGATTACAAAGAGGATTATAATTTCATAAAAAGGGTCTACGATGAGTTGTATCCTAAGAATAAAAGATTCAGTTTGAATGATATTTTAACACTATTAAAAGAAAAACCTGAATTAAAAAAAATTAATGAAATGTATGCTGGGGTAAACTGGTATAGAAATCATCTTAACGAATTGAAGACGATTTCACCAGAACAAACAAGAAATATTTGATTTAACAAAAAAATAAAATTAAAAACTAATGCCAAACAAAGTAGAATTCAATAAAGATTATCCATCAATAAAAAAATCAGATGAGCTTTATAAAAAAGCTTTAAATCTTATTCCAGCGACAACACAAACATTAGCAAAAGGTCCGCAGCAAAATGTTAAAGGTATCGCACCAAAATATCTTGTTCAAGGAAAAGGTTCACACGTGTGGGATGTTGATGGAAATGAGTACCTGGATTTCAATATGGGTATCGGTCCCCTATCGCTTGGATATGCTTATGATAAAGTAGATGAAGCAATAAAAAAGCAGCTCGAAGATGGAATCACTTTTTCCTTAATGCATCCATTGGAAGTTGAAGTTGCAGAACTTTTAAATAAAATAATTCCAAATGCTGAGTCTATCAGGTATAGTAAAGTAGGCGCGGATGTAACTACAGCAGCGATAAGAGTTGCTCGAGCTTACACAAAACGTCAGAAAATTCTCTGCTGCGGTTATCATGGCTGGCACGATTGGTATATCTCGGTAACTGATCGGAATGCCGGAATTCCACAAGCTGTTCAGGATTTAACTTTTACTTTCAATTATAATGATATCCAGTCTGTAATGGATTCAATTGATGAAGATACAGCAGCTGTTATTCTTGAACCATTTGTTTTTGAAGCACCGAAAGATAATTTTCTTCAGAAGTTAAGAGATATCTGTACAAAAAACGGAACACTGCTGATTTTTGATGAAATGTGGACCGGGTTTAGAATAGCACTCGGTGGTGCACAGGAATTTTTTAATGTAAAAGCAGATCTCGCAACATTCTCAAAAGCTGTTGCAAATGGAATGCCCATAGCTATTCTCGCTGGAAGAAAAGATGTAATGAAGGTACTTGAGAAAGATGTTTTCTTCTTCACAACATTCGGCGGTGAAGCATTATCTCTTGCTGCAGTTATAGCTACAGTTAATGAAATAAAAGAAAAAAATGTTCCTGCATATCTGGCTAAACAAGGAAAAAAATTGAAAGATGGTTACAATCAAATTGCCAAAGAATTAGAAATGCCATATACCAAATGCATCGGTTATGAATGCCGTTCACTAATGACTTTCGATGCCTCAGCGGGAAATCCACTTGAATTGAAATCTCTTGTTCAGCAGGAAATGATAAAGCGTGGAATTCTATGGGGTGGATTTCATAATATGAGCTTCTCTCATTCAGATAAAGACGTTGAGTATACTTTGAAGGCTTATAAAAATGTTCTGCCAATTCTAAAAAAAGCTGTTAATGAAAATAATGTTCGCGGTTATCTTAAAGGAGAACCGGTTGAACCTGTATTTAGAAAAGTGAGTAACTTCAATACTAAACCGAAGAGAAAATAATTTTGTCTACTGAAAAGAAAATATCAGAACTTTTTTCGTTAAAAGAAAAAATTGCGATCGTTACAGGTGCTCTTGGATTAATTGGTAAACATCATTGTCATGCACTTGCAGAAGCAGGTGCAAATGTTGTTGTGTGTGACCTTAATGAAAGTCAGTGCGCTAAATTTGCATCTTCCCTTTCTGTTCTGTCTTTGGGAATTGGAGTAAATATAACTGATAAAAAATCTGTTCTTTCACTGAAGAGAAAAGTTTTAAGCAACTACGGTAAAATTGACATTTTAGTCAATAACGCAGCAATAAATGATAAATTTGAAGATCCACAATCGGCATTAGAAGAATCAAAGTTTGAAAACTATCCGGTTGAGATGTTCAAGAAATCACTGGATGTAAATGTAACCGGAATGTTCATCTGCTCCCAAGTACTTGGCTCTGAAATGGCTAACAGAGGATCAGGAAGCATAATTAATGTTGCATCAACTTATGGTGTTGTTGCGCCAGACCAATCAATTTATAAAAACGAAAAAGGTGAACAATCTTTTTATAAGTCAGCTGCTTATCCCGTTACAAAAGGTGCGGTAATTTCGTTTACAAGATTTCTTGCCACTTACTGGGCAAATAAAGGTGTTCGAGTAAACACTCTTTCCCCTGGCGGAGTTAAAGATAACCAGGAAGAATTTTTTGTAAAAAATTATTCTAATAGAACACCCCTTGGACGAATGGCTTTTCCTACAGATTATAAAGGTGCGCTCGTTTTCTTGGCTAGTGATGCATCCAGTTATATGACAGGAGCTAATCTTGTTGTTGATGGAGGCTGGACAGCATGGTAATTGACAATCAACTAAAACAAAAGAATTTACGTCTGAAAAAGAAAATTGAAAAAATCAAAGTTGTATTGACGGATAATGATGGTGTCTTAACAGATACAGGTGTTTATTATTCTAATAAAGGTGAAGAGTTTAAAAGATTTTCGATCCGCGATGGAATGGGAGTTGAACGATTAAGAAAGTATGCAGGAATCGAAACTATAATTATTACGGGAGAAGAATCCGGTTCAGTTAAAGCCAGGGCAAAAAAATTAAAAATCAAAGAATATTATCTTGGTGTAAAGAAAAAGGCTGATATTCTTACTGAAATACTAAAAAAAAATAAAGTTAAACCGGAGAATATCGCATTCATAGGCGATGATGCAAATGATTTTGAATTGATGAAATTAGTCGGATTTAAAGTCACTCCTGTAGACGGTATGAACTTCATAAAGGAAATTTCTGATTACGTTTGTGAAAATAAAGGTGGCAATGGTGCTTTCAGAGAATTAGCAGAATTAATAATAGCATTTCAATCCGGATTAAAACGTAGTTATTAAATTACTATCAAAAAGGTTTTTATGAAAAGGGAGATCAAAGTTGGAAATAGAATGATTGGAGACGGTCATCCCGTTTTCATTGTTGCTGAAATTGGAATAAACCATAATGGCTCACTTGATATTGCAAAAAAACTTATTCAAGGAGCTAAAGCTGCGGGAGCCGATGCTGTAAAGTTTCAAAAAAGAACTCCGGAAATCTGCGTCCCTAAAGATCAATGGAATGTTGAACGGGATACTCCCTGGGGAAGAATGACTTATATTGATTACAGATATAAAGTTGAGTTTTCAAAAGAAGATTATTCCGTAATTGACAAATTCTGTAAAGAAAAAAATATTATCTGGTTTGCATCGTGCTGGGATGAGGAAGCAGTTGACTTTATGGAACAATTTGATGTTCCAATTTATAAGACAGCATCGGCTATATTAACTGATATAAATCTTCTTAAAAAGCATAAAACGTTAAACAAACCGGTTATGATATCAACGGGTATGTCTACTATGGAAGAAATTGAGGAAGCAGTAAAGATTTTTGAGAATAAAAATCATCTTGTAGCTCATTCAACTTCTACTTACCCTTGTCCTAATGAAGAATTAAATTTGAAGATGATAACAACTTTAAGAGAAAAATATCCAAATACCCCGATCGGATATTCAGGACATGAAACTGGTTTAGCGCCAACCTGGGCAGCGGTTGTTCTTGGTGCAAGCTTTGTTGAAAGGCACATTACTCTCGATCGTGCTATGTGGGGAAGCGATCAGGCTGCTTCTGTTGAAGTTAATGGTTTTAACAGGCTGATAAGAAATATTCGTGACATCGAAATAGCGCTTGGTGATGGTATTAAAATAGTATATCAAAGTGAAATGGGTGCTCGCGCAAAACTTAGAAAAGTAAAATAAAAGAAATTGAATAAGATACTATGTTTAAATTTTTAGCTGATATTACAAATACAATTTATAATTACTTCGCAACTATGTCAGATGCAGAATTTTATTCGACTTTAGTAATTGTTGGAACTGCAGTTTTTTTTATTATTGCTGAAAGAATATGGCCTTATACAAAAGGGCAGAAAGTACTGCGTGAAGGTTTTTTCGACGACCTTGCACTATATACAATTGCACAAAGTTACATTCTTGGCATATTCATTTTTACGTATATCATTAATTTTATTGACAACTCAACGGGACTATCAAGGTTAAGATTGTTTGAAAATGTTCCGATCTGGATTCAATTGGTTTTCTTCTTAATTACACACGATATTTATATTTACTGGATGCACCGCTGGCAGCACAAGAATAAATATTTATGGCGTATACACGAAGCTCACCATTCACCAAAAAAAGTAGATTGGCTTTCAGGTTCACGATCACATGCATTAGAAATTCTTATAAACCAGACTATTGAATTCCTTCCCATTGTTTTACTAGGCTCTCCTCCAGAAGTGATCGCTTACAAAGGAGTGATCAGTGCTGTATGGGGAATGTATATTCATTCAAACCTTAACGTGCATACAGGAAAACTTCAGAAAATTATAAATGGACCGGAAATGCACCGCTGGCATCACTCAACGGGAAAAGGAAGAAACAGAAACTTTGCAACGAAACTTGCTATCTGGGATTGGCTATTCGGTACTGCTTATTTTCCAGAAACCAAGCCGGACGAATATGGTCTAAAGACTTATTTCCCGAACCATTACTTTATGCAGACTTTATTCGCTTTCCGAAGGTTTAAAAAATCGAAGCGATCGGTTCAAACCAGAGTCGAAGCTTAATTTATTGTTAATAATTAATTAAATATTTCCTAATAAGGTAAGATAAATTTTCGAAAGTATTATCAGTAACTAATCCTCATCATCTTCTTTATCATCAGCAAAAAGATATTTTTCGTATTTATGCTTTACAAGGTGAGCTTCGACAATAAAGAAAACATCTTCGGCAATATTTGTACAATGATCCCCCAACCTTTCCAATTGCCGTGACATTACTAAAAGAGCTATAGCCGGCTCAATATTATTCGGGTCTTGTTTCATAATATCAATAAGAATTTTATGGTTATCGAAATTCATCTGATCTAAATGATCATCAGCTTCAATTACTGTTTTGGCAAGAGTTTCGTTTCCTGCAATGTACGAATCTATAGAGTCCTTAAGCATTTGCTTAACAACTTTAAACATCTCTTCAAGTTTTGTTTGATTGTAGAACGTCGGTTTCTTTTGAATCATTATAATATACTCAGCAATATTAGTTGCTATATCTCCAATTCTTTCAAGATTATTATTTATCGTAAGTGAAGACATTATAAGGCGTAAATCCATTGCAACAGGTTGGGTTAAAGCAAAAATTTTCTGACAAATCTTATCAATTTTATTATCGTACTTATCAACCTTGCTATCCTTTTCTATTACCTCTTTAGCCAAATCTAAATTTTCTTCTTCAACAGATTTAATTGCCGACTGAACCTGTTCATCGACAAGGCTGCACATTTTCATAACCCTTCTTTTTAGCTTCTCGATGTGCTCGTCTAATAATCTCTCCATTACTTCTCCTTAAGTTTTAATATTTAGATTTTTCAATTAACCAAATCTTCCTGTAATGTAATCCTCGGTTTGTTTCTTTGATGGATTTGTAAAAATTGTAGTTGTTCTGTCAAACTCTATCAGTTCGCCAAGATAAAAGAATGCTGTTTGATCGCTTACTCTGGCTGCCTGCTGCATATTGTGCGTAACTATAACTATAGTGTACTGCTGTTTCAAAGTATGGATAAGTTCTTCAATTTTTGCAGTTGAAATTGGATCCAACGCACTCGCAGGTTCATCCATCAAAATGATATCGGGTTCAACCGCGAGAGCACGGGCAATGCATAATCTTTGCTGTTGGCCACCCGAAAGACTTAACGCATTTTCATTCATTCGATCTTTAACTTCATCCCAGATAGCTGCCTGATTTAAAGTTTTTTCAACAATTTCGTCAAGTATTTTTTTATCTCTTATCCCGTTTATCTTTGGACCGTAAACAATATTTTCATAAACCGATTTAGGGAACAAGTTAGATCTCTGAAATACCATCCCGACATTTTTTCTTAGATTAACGACATCAAGTGATTTGTCATAGATATTCACTCCGTCAATGTAAACTTCACCCTCAATTTTAACATGATCAATTAAATCATTCATCCTGTTTAGTACCCGCAGAAAAGTTGATTTGCCACATCCTGATGGTCCGATAAAGGCTGTAACTCTCTTATCCAGGATATCCAGGGTGATATCTTTGAGTGCTTGTTTATCTCCGTAATAAAGGTTCAAATTTTTAATAACTATCTTTATTTCTTTCATAGACTATCTTATAAAATTATAATCTTCCTAAAATTTTTCTAAAACGATATCTAAAAATAATCGCTGTAATATTTAACAGGAAAGTAAGCGCAATTAATACCAATGTAGAGCCGTACTGCAAGGGTAATGTTTTAGTTGGATTGGATGACTGAGTTGCCATAATAAAAATATGGTAAGCCAGATACATAAATTGTTCCGTGGGATTTATCATCGGTATACAGTATCCACCAATGCAAAGATCTGCAATTGGTAAATTTGGTAGAAAGAATGCTGCACCTAAAAACAATATCGGAGCGGTTTCTCCAGCGCCCCTGCTAACGGCAAGAATGGTTCCTGTTAATATTCCCGGTCTTGCTTGCGGTAAAACAACATTCCTGATTGTCTGCCACTTTGTTGCACCCAATCCATAAGATGCATCGCGATGCGATTTAGGAACCGAGTTTAAAGCCTCAAGAGTTGAAACGATAACAATCGGTAAAACTAATACAGCTAATGTTGCAGATGCCCAGAGTAAAGCTGGTTGACCAAAGAGTAATCCAGTCTGTAAGACTTTATCCAGACCTTTGCCTATAAACAAAATGAAAAATCCCAATCCAAATAATCCAAAAACAATTGATGGAACTCCCGCAAGATTATTTATCGATGTTCTTATTACCCTAGTGAAAAAGGTGTCCTTGGCGTATTCATTAAGGTATATTGCTGAAAAAACGCCGAGTGGCACTGTAAAAATGATCATAAGCAAAGTAACAGCAACAGTTCCAAATATCGCAGGACCTATTCCCCCTCCGGTCATATTATCACGTGGTTCATCAAGCAGAAATTCCGGAGAAATGACGCCGATACCTTCAATAAAGATTTTGCCCAGAAGCAATATCAAAATAAAAACAAGGAAGAAAAACATTAACCTTACTATCGTAAGTGATAGTACGCCGGAAATATCTTTTTTTCTTTTCTTAACTTCCATTTTTCATTAACGCTTAAAAAGTGTTTTTCTTTCTCATCTTATTAATAATAATTTCGGCTATCAGATTTAGAAAGAAAGTTATAGTAAATAAAACTATACCGATAAAGAATAGTGCGAAATAGTGATCAGAACCTTGCGAAACCTCACCCATTTCTGCAGCAATAGTAGCCGTCATCGTCCTGACGCTTAGAAAAATATTCACAGTCATATTTGCTGCATTGCCTGCACACATAAGAACGATCATTGTTTCACCGATGGCTCTGCCAAAACCCAAAATGATGCTTGCAGAAACTCCGCTGAATGCTGCAGGAAGTATAACTTTGCTCACAGTCTGCCATTTAGTAGCACCCAAACCGTAAGAAGCCATTCGCAATTCATTTGGAATTGAGTGGAGAGCATCTTCAGTTAATGATGCAATTATAGGAATGATAACGAATGACAACCCAATCGAGGCAACGAAAGCGTTTAACCTGTTTGCAGGATTTAAAAGATCATTAAAGAATGATGCACCGACTACAAGCATAATAAATCCGAGTACGACAGTTGGAATTCCAGCGAATAACTCGATCATTGGCTTAAAGAATTCTTTTAACTTTGGGTTAGCTACTTCGGAAAGATAGATGCCTGCACCAACTCCTAATAAAGTTGAGATAATTGTAGCAGGTATTGCAGTTAGAAGTGTTCCAATTATTAGTGGTATCAGAGAATATCTTGGTTCTTCGGAAGTTGGATACCATTGGAAAACTCTTTGCACTGTTCCCGAAGCATCAGTCCTGTCCAGATAAAGAAAATCAAGCCAACCAATATGATCTAATGCCCGAATTCCTTCTTTAAATAGGAAAATAAAAATGAGAATAATAAAAATCAGTGCCATCGTACCATTCACGGCAAAAAAGAATTTGATGGCTGACTCTTTTACTCTTGTAAACTTCCTGATTTTTTTAGCGTATTTCGATTCAGCAGATTTTGAATAAAAATCTTTCTCTTCCATTTCAACAACAAAAATAACAAATCATATATTTCTATAAGAATTCATAATAAAAAGTTATCCTTCCTGTTAGCGAGGGATCAATTGAAACACCGTTATCAGGTTTTTCAAAAGTTTCTAACTGCAAGTTAGGAGTAATGGTTACTTTCTCGTGAAGAATAAAGCTTAATCCTAAAAGAAAATAGTTCCTTGAATCTCCTTTATAATCACTTGAAATATTAGGATCATAATAATCGTATCGACCAATCCCGATGAGCGATTCTGTAAATTTCAACCATCCAAACAGTGATACGCCCAATTCATTCCGGCTTTTGATACTATACGCATCTGCTTCGTTTTTAATCTGGTCGTTATAATTTGTCCTAAAAAATGGCTCAATTCCTATTCTGAAGTTTGTATTATTCTGAAAACCTAAAAATAAAGCAGAAGTTAAAGCATCATGATTAAAACTCTGTTCAACCTGAGAATATTCTTTTTGAGGTCTAAACTGGTAATCACTATAAAGAGTTAGAATCCATTCTTCAGTCGGCTGTAATTCTATAAGTGCGTAAGCTCGCTTATATTTATCTCCTTCTGTTTCTAAAGAACTTCCGTTGCCGTACATAATCCAGTATCTTATTGTACCAGGTGAATTCAAGTTACCCTTAAGCGCAACACCTAAATCTCTGGAAGCAGCAATCCCCCTTAAATCCATTATTGTTTTCTCAAGTGATCTGTAATTCCAAAACTCTTCAGATATCTGATATGTCGGATTTGGTTGAACACCAAAAATAAAATCACTTCCATTAAAAATATTTTTCCATTTTAAGTAAGCATCCTTGATATAAGTAACGAAAAGACTATTTTGCGTTCCCACTATAGTATGAGCATCCAACCTGAATCTGGTACTAAACTGATTTGATATTTTATAATCGTATGTAAAATAAATTCTTCTAAAATCAAAGCCCTGCAAATCTTTCGTTCCATCAAGCGCAGTATTATTTAAGTTATCAATTGTGGAGTCCCTTAACGCGTTGTAGAAGTAATCCCCGAACATATATCCGGAAAATTTTCCCCCGCTATTTTCCTGTGCAAAATACGGAGTTGCCATTAGCAGACACAACAATACCATGGAAAGTGTTTTCTTCATTTCTCTCTCTCTTTTTTTTCGACTTGTGTATTTAGTAATAAAAAAGCTTCCTGCTTTCTCAATCAGGAAGCTTTAAGTTAAAATTTATCCCTTTGTAGGTAGTGGGATATATTCCATTGACTCTACTATTTTTTGTCCCTCAGGTGAAAGAATAAAATCAATATAATTTTTTAATTCACCTGTTGCGTTACCGTTTGTGTAACAGTATAAGTACCTGGAGATTGAATAATTACCATTCCAGATAGCTTCATAATTTACTTTTCCGTTATCAGATGGAGAAATTGCGGGTGAGTCAGCGTCCTTCTTTATGTGTAATATTTTTACATCTTTTCTCTCTGCAAAATAACCAACCCCACCATAACCAATTCCTTTAACGTCCCGGGCAACTGCTTCTCCAAGAGCTGCTGTTCCCTGAAGAACCTGAGTCGATGGTGAATAATCGATTTGTTTACCCGATTCATCTTTTCCTAAAACGTGTTCTTTAAAGAATTCATATGTACCACTGCTGTTTTCTCTGCCATACAGTGTGATAGCCATATCAGATCCACCAAGCTGTTTCCAGTTAGTAATCTTTCCACTGAATATTTCGCTTAACTGCTTTATCGTAAGATTATCTATTTTGTTTTCAGGATGAACAATTAACGCAATACCATCCAGAGCTACATCATATACTACGGGAGTAATACCCTTTCGTTTTGCTGTTTCAATCTCATCTTTCTTCATTTCTCTTGAAGCATCAGCTAAGTCAGTAGTTCCATTTAACAAAGCAGCAATACCTGTTCCTGAACCACCTCCTGTAACCTGAATTGAAATATTAGGATTTTTCTGCATATAAACCTCAGCCCATTTCTGTGCAAGATTTACCATTGTATCAGAACCTTTAATTGAAATAACGGTTTTCTCTACTCCACCCTCTTTCTTTTTGCAACCCAACAATAAAATTGGTGTGGCTAAAAGTAAAATCGCAAACACTTTTAAAGAACTATGTTTAAACATTATTATCTCCTTAATTGATTATAAATTCCTTTCGACGAGGTAAACTTAAAATTCCAATGTTAAGAAATTGTTAAGGTATGGTTAAGAGTATGTTAAGTTTAAAGGTGAGATAAAAAAACCCCGAATTTAATCGAGGCTAGATCATTTAAGAAATAGTAAAAATTACTTTATCAATATCATCTTTTTAGTATCAATGAAACTGTCAGCTTTCAACTGGTAAAAATAAATTCCACTTGAAAAACTGTTTGCATTCCAAGTTATTGTGTAGGAGCCCGGGAATTTTTCTTCATTGATAATAGTTTCAATTTCATTCCCAAGTACATCATATACACTAATGGTCACAAAACTTGTTTTAAATATTTGGTATTTGATCAATGTAGAAGAATTAAACGGATTAGGATAATTTTGTTCAAGTGTATATTTAGCAATGAGAGGTGGTTTATTTTCTGAAACGCTTACAATGGTACTCAATAGTTTTCGTTCAAATGCACCATTTCCGTGTGTCATTACCCTGATTACGTCGTTTACATTGCAAATATTTAAGTCCATTCCCTGCACAACATCTGGTAGCCCATCATTAAAATCCTGCCAGTTACCGCCACCATTGGTTGAAACAAATACACCAATATCTGTACCTATGTAAATATGATTTGTATTATTTGGATCAACAATAACAGCTGGGATTGGTATATCAGGCAAGTTATCACTTACATCCGCCCAGTCACTACCGCTATCTATCGATTTATAAATGTGAGGGATTCCAAAACCATAAAAAGAAATAAAAACAATATCATCGTTAATTGGGTCGACAGCTATATCCGCCGGGTATCTGTCGGGTAAGCTCCCGGTTATATTAGTCCAGCTTGTTCCTCCGTTGGTAGTTATGAAGATTCCCGATCGATTCGTTACCGGTGCGGTTGCTACATAGACTTTATTCTCATCTGAATAACTGATTTCCATCGCAAGTGCCGGATTCCCGTCAAGCACATTATTTCCATTAGTTGCAAACCAACTAATCCCTGCATTAGTTGATTTGTAAATATAATCTCTTCCTGCATAAATGAGGTTACTATTGTTATGACCTACGATAAAAGGAGCAATGAAACTTGTAACAAGTGGATATGGAGGAATAATATCTGAATAACTGCTACCACGATCCGTCGATCTGAAAAGTGTAAGATACTGCTCACTACTATAAATTATACTATCATTTGTTGCATCAACTGCACTCCAACTTCCATCCCCGCCAATTACTCTTATCCATGCAAGATCACCATCAAAAATCACAGTCGAATTATCTTGTGTCCCACCTACTGTGAAAAGAGAATCTTGCTGCGAGGTAGAAGTTCCATTATATAATTGAAGTGTTTGATATCTTCCGTTACAGGATTGAAAAGTTTCTCCGAAATCTGTTGTTTTAAATACTCCTCCATCCGTCCCAAAATAATAGGTTGAAGGATTTGTAGGATGCTGAATTATCGAGTGTATATCACCATGCACATAGGTGGGTCCACCCTCAGGACCACCAATTGGTGGTCTGCCAAGCAGTACTATTAAATCAGATTTCTGCTGAATTGTTTCCCCTCCGTCTGTTGAATTCCAAACTGCTAGTCCGGCAACCATTAATTCATTTGGATTCCATTGATTAATAGCCACGTCGTGTGAATACCATCCTTGATGAAAAGCGTAATCAGTTGTATCTACAATAGACCATGTCAATCCTGTATCAGTAGATTTACATAACCAACTTGCTGCAGTGGTTGGAAGAGAACCATTAGCGATTGATGCATAAACTATATTTGGGTCATTATTATAAATATCAAGTTGAATTTTACCCTCAAAATAACCGGGGAGCCCTGAAGTGATTTTTGCCCAGGAGTCCCCTCCATCAGAAGTTCTATAAATACCAAATCCGGGACTGGCAAAATTTCCATTTCCAGTTAAAACAATATTTGTATCAACAGGATTAATGATTAAATCCATTGCCATTGTCACATCGTTTACTTTTTGCCAGGTTATTCCGGAATCATACGATCGATATGTGCCATCAGTTGTTGCAGCCCAAACAGAATTATAGTTTAAAGGATTAATTTTGACCGCCCATACACCTCTCTCGGAGTTGTATGTCCAATCAAGACTTTGATTCCAGGTTTCTCCCGAATCAGTACTTTTTAGAATACCGATCCCATAGGTACCTCTCATCGTTCTAACCGCTGCACCATTTCCTGTACCTTCAATGTTATAAACTTCACCTGTACCTATATATATTATGTTTGAATCGTTCGGAACGAATTCAATTGAACTCACACCTAATACCGGAAAGCTCGTTGATACATAATGCCATGCATCGATACCAGTTCCACCCGAAAAGCTCCTCCATAATCCACCACTTGCCGAGCCTGCATAAATTGTATTTGGATTTTGAGGATTAAAGGCAATTGCATTTGTTCTCCCACCGGTATTGTGCGGACCAATAGCGTGCCATACGTTAACAGAATCTAAGACTTGTGGTTTTTCAATAATGTTGTTTTGAGATTGATTAATTGCTGTAATGTATGCATCTGAAGGTATTTCTTCATCAGGATATGCTCTAGCATTATTCCAGAATTCCAAAGATTGGAAAGCTTCAGAAACCTTTTCATCAGATGTTTGAAAATATTGCTGACTAGAATTGACAGTTTTAACTGTTATAAATCCAATTATAACTGATACTAAGAATATAATAATATTGAAGATTTTTTTTTGATTCATAATAATGATTTCATTATTTATGAAAATTTTCATAGTAACTTATTTTACTTTAATAAAACCATCTTTTTTGTTTTAATAAATTTTCCTGCCTTTAATTGATAGAAATACACTCCGCTTGGAAGAGTACTTGCGTTGAATTCAACTTCATATTTTCCAGCAGGTTTTTCTTCGTTAACAAGTGTTGCAATTTCATTTCCAAGAACATCAAACACCTTCATAGTAATAAAACTTAATTCTGGAATTTCATATCTTATTTTTGTTGTTGGGTTGAAAGGATTGGGGTAGTTTTGACTCAGATAATAATTTTGTATTCTATTTTCGGTTTCAGAACTAGAGTTGGGATCTGCGCTTCCAATAAGCGGGACTACCTGTGCAATTCTTTGGCCCTCAGTATCCCACCGCAGATGGAGATCATCAAAATAATCTATTCCGATTTCTGGTTTAAATTTTACCATGATGCTTTCAGATCCGAAAGGCGGAATGATAATTGGTAAGGTTTCAATTATTGTAAACACCGATTCACGGTTGTAAACACTATTAATTTCAATCTGATGATCTGAGTTATTAGTTATCTGGAGGGGCAACTCAAGTGAGTCACCCAAAGGGACATAACTGAAAACGAGACTATCTGGATTACTAACAAAGAGATTTGTCTTCCATAGAAATTTAAATCCTCTGTAATTAAATATTGTATCTGGAATAGTTAAAAAAAGAACAACATCTCCATCGGGTTCCACTTCACTAATTGCCGGTGATGTGCCTAATCCCCATCCTATAATTGTATTATGGTTTGATAATCTTCTGGCACTTCCCATTGCAAAAGTAAAAGTTTGTGGGTCATTACTATAATTCCAAACAAGAAATGCCAGCTTATTTACTTCGTCAATCTGGTATTCTGCCACCCTTGAAAAAGGCGGAGAGTGTAGATTACCATTGTCAAACACTGATAGATTTCCATTTTCCAGTCTTCTTACATCATGCTGATGTGAAAAGCCTATTGGATCGTTGATAAAAGTAAATTGATTATTTGCACAGTATTCTCCTCCTAATCGCCAGATTATATCACCTGTCTGCCTATTAATTTTTGTAACTTCATCCATATGTCGGCACGAAATAAGTAAGTTTCCGTCGTCGTCAACTTCAATTGCATTTCCATGCACATAATCAATAAGAGAACCGGTTAAATCTATATCATAAGTTGCATCTGTAATTTGAAAATGATCCCAGCTTCTCCATTGGAACACAACATTTTTATTCTGATCTTGTTCCTGCACAATTAATCCCGCTACTAATGCATCAGGATTTCCACCAGGCACTACAGTATCCATGGCAATATGCTGAAAATCATAACTCATCATAAATGAATGATGATGATTTGTTATAACTAATTCATGAATATCTGTCAGATATCCATTTTTAGTGTAAAGACTGTCAATAAGGTTGTAGGAATTATCAAGCACAAAAAACTTATATACTAATTCATCGTAATAGGTCAGAACACCAGTTGGCTGCTTTTTAAAATCATAGTTCAAATAATGCAATTGCCTATAAAAAACTGGAGTTCCATAATTATCCATAATTACTAAATAGTTTTTCCCCCGGTTGAAGAAATCAAAAGGAGTCAGGAAAATGAAACCTGGAGAGGGATTGTTTAGAGAATCAATTTCAATATTAGGGAAATCTTCCGGTAATGAATCAGACATAACTGAGTAATTCGGATTGTAAGAGTCCGATCTGAGAACGCTTATATTCTTTGAGTTCTCTATATCAGAGTACTCTTTAAGTAAGTACTTTTTTGAATTATTTTTAAACTTATTTAAGTCATGTTCTGTTATTCTGAAATGAAAGCTCAGCATTGGGACGGACTTGTTGTCCTCAGTATTTATTGAGCGCAGTAATTTTACTGTTACAGTTTCTCCTTCCAGGAATGGGAAGTCGGGTTCAAACAAAAGGGTTCGGTTGTTTTCTGCAAGTATAATTTGACCGGAATGTAAACCACTTTTTTCACCGGTCACCTCAATTAAATTACCTTTAAAAACATCGCTTGAATTATATGCAGATCCATACCGAATAATAATATTTGTTTTTCCAGAATTCATAACAGAACCCGGGACAGGCGAAAGGTATTGGTATTCTGAAATCCCGGTTTGCTGTGGGAAAACTTTGGCTGCGAATAAGAGAAGTAAAAGGATAGGGACAATGAACTTTTGTAAAGAAAGGTAACTTTTCATAACGGACCTCCAATAGAAGTTGAAATAGTTAATTTCAAAACTTCTGCTTCGGGAGAGTATTCGGTGTGTTATCTTTTGTAAGTTAACGGTTACAAGTTTTGGTAAACTATACTCTGAAAATCTAACACTCACGGAGTAGAGAATTATTTTCAATGTTCAACTTGCATTATTTCTTTGTTAGAAGCAATTGATAGTTAATAATTAGCAACCGAAAAAAAACCTCGAAGTGTTTTTCGGGGTTTATAAATAATTAAATAATCATTTAGGGTGTTGGTGGCTGCGGTTCTTCATCACCGCCGTTGTTTTAAGAGCGTACAAAGCTCTGATCAAAAAAGTATATTATTTATCTCAAATATTCTATTTTTGTAAAAAGTTCATTTCTGGGCTATAAACGCATTGTAAATATTTACAATAGGGCTCCAAACGCTTAGGATGGCATTGTAAACTTTTACAATAGGGCTAAACGCTTGTCGGGTCGTATTGCAGATATTTACAATAGGGCTAAACGCTCGTTGGGTCGTATTGCAGACTTTTACAATAGGGCTAAACGCTTGTCAGGTCGCATTGTAAACTTTTACAGATGGGCTATTAAAGATTTTGGCTGTTTTGAAGGTTTTTTGAACTTTAATAACAAAAAGAGGATAAAATGACCGACTTAATCAAGAATTATTAATAATTCTTATTTAAGAAGAATCATCTTTTCTGAATCGCTGAAGA
>Ga0307423_1000792_pt1 | contig 20709 bp, 20 predicted proteins | sample SalMarWE160310MG_FD_202154 | JGI IMG/M metagenome (GOLD analysis project Ga0307423, IMG submission 202154) | Salt marsh sediment microbial communities from the Plum Island Ecosystem LTER, Massachusetts, United States - WE1603-10 | ecosystem: Environmental > Aquatic > Marine > Intertidal zone >...
GTTCACTAGCTGATTTTTCCACTTCTTTCTTTACTTTCCCTTTTTTCATTATTCCTGCATTGGTCAGATCATTTTCTTGCTTACTCAAGTTAGCAAAAATGTCGTAAAGATGTCTAACCTGACGATTAGCCTGTTCTTCCATTGCAGGATTAACTGAAACAAGTATTCCTTTCAATTCGGCGAATTTGTCGAGTTCTCGCCTCCATCCGTGTGAATCCAAGGTGCCTACCTCCATCTAGTGCGGCTTTCTTATCTGAGGATATCTTATTTGCTTTCTGTGTACCGCCCCTTTTCAACGATTGTGTGGTGTATTCTCCCGTTTCAAGTCCAATTAATCGCTGGTTTCTGCATTTTTATCCAGAAGGAAACTAACATAAGTAGTCCTAAATTCAATTATTAGACAAGCTACATCAATAGGGGATGACTATGGACCATTCATCGACGGGAGGCATTGACTCCAGCACTGTCAGTCATGAATCCATTACCCTTTTGGAAGTAGATGCTATAGACGTTGATTATGATGACCAGTATCTCTATGCTGCATGCGTTGACCAGCATATCCGTGTATTTAACAAGTCCAACTGGCAACTTGTCGTTGAACTTAATGTGACTGATTCTGTTCCTCTAGCAGTAGATGTGGATGAAGAACAGGTTTATGCCACCTGTGAAAAGCGAGTTTATGTGTGGAAAAAAGATTCATGGGGGATGATTGGATGGTTTGAACTTAGTTATCAAGCTGTCACTTCATTACTTCGAGGTGATTTCTTCTTTATTGGTGCAAAAGAAGGTCGACTCGTTTCAATACAAAAGGAAAGCCACGAAACCTCAAGCTGGCAACTACATAAATCAGATTTGACCAGCATCTGGTCAGATGACCGAATAATATGCACTAGTACAAAGAAAGAAGAGCCACGAGTATGGCTGAAAGAACCTGAGAGCGCACCATCAGAACTAGCTCGTCTTGATAAGAAGGGGAAAGGTGGTGTAGTAACTGGCAACTCTGAATTTGTTTTTGTCGGTTCCCCATCTGGTGAAATTGCAGTCTATGAGAGAACAGAATGGAGTCTTTCGAAAACTCTTGAACCGAAGAATTCGAGTGCGGTTTCCTCCATGTGGGCTAGCAACCATTATCTGATAGCTGCTCACTCTTCCGGAAATCTGGCTATTTGGGACACCAAAAGTGGAAATGAAGTTAGAATCATCGAATTAAATGGAAACAAGATTGTTTACGTCACAGCAGATCATGATTTGGTATATGCTGTGACATCTGCAGGAATCTTCATTTTACAACTTAGAATTTCAGGAAGACCTTTGGATGTTTGCAGTGAAGGTCCAATAGTCTGGCAAGAAAGCCTTCTGAAAACTTCTCCATATGACGTTCTTGAGGAAGCTCTTAAACTAGAAAGAAGTGGCGACCAGAAGTATCAGGATGGCCTCTATCATGAAGCTGTAATCGAATATGAAAATGCGATGCAACTTATCATTGACAACACACATGCGCTTCAGGATGTACCTGAAGAACGTCAGTTATTGATAAATGAACTAGATATACGTCTAGGCAAAGCACTCCTTAAAGCAAAAATTCAGGAAATTCAAACACTCTCTTTTGATATAAAACAACTCTATGAAGAACTTCAAGAACGTAAGCGAACTGATATGGATCCTGAAGATGTTGATCGTTACTGGGCATCTGCAGGTCGAGTAATCAAGGAGGGTAGAGTATTAGCTGATGCTCAATCCGATGATATCCTAAGTTTTCAATTAACTCATGAAATAGACACACTTGACTCAATATTAACAGAGGCAATGGCTCAATACGATTCTTTTCGTGAAACAATCAATCAAGCAATAGCTCTCACTCGACAAATATCAAATGAATGGCACAAGATTGAAAGACAACGGACTAGTCTGGTTGAAAGAAAGGAATTCTTGAGAATCTCAATTGAACGAATTTCTTCTGCACTTGAAGAAGCAGAACCTGAAGGTGAAGTAAGAACAATTCTAATAAATGCTTTAGATGGATACAAGAAGATTTACGAACAAATTGATTGGATAATTTCATCCTCTGAATCCGAATCTGAACAGGCTTTTTCGAACCGTGACGAGGCTCAAGAAACGATTGAATCTCTTCTTGTAATCATTCCAAAGAGGAGAGATGCGCTTGGTCTGATCACAAATCCGAAAGAATATGAAAAGGAACGTCAACGTCTTGTTTCTGCAATCCACCAAGCACTTGTATCAGCAATAAATTTCAAACTAACTAAAACCATTCAAGCACTTGAAAATGAGCTATCTCTTCTTGAAGAAGAGAATACCCAATAATCACTCAAATCTAACTTGCTGAAGTTTCAGATAATGAAAAGAATTCGTCCTCAGAAAAGTCCTCTTTTACTAGATCCCACCAATCTTCAGCAAGCTCCTTCAGAGATGGATCAATGGAGAAAGCTATTTCCGCTGCTTGCACAGCTAAATCAATATCATCAAATAACAAGTAGCAGACTGCTAGATTATACCAAGTGACTGCTGAATTCGGATTTAAATCAAGAGTCCTTTCTAAAACATCAAGTGCTTCTTCCCAGCGTTCTTCAGTAACGAGCACCATTCCGAGAAGTTCCCAGCCATAGACTCTTCGAGGATTAATTCTCAAACTTTCTTGGAGGGCATCAATGCCTTCATTTGTTTCATTAAGTAGTAGGTGAAGAATTCCTTTATCTGCCCACCCAGTATGAGATTGTGGTTGGATTCTGACAAGATTATCCAGTGCTTGAAGAGCCAGTTTTGGTTTTCCCATTTCCAAATTACAAATTGCCATATTTTCCCAGACTTTGGGATTGTTCGGATCGACTGTGATTCCCCTTTGGAGGGTAGATATAGCTTCGACATACCGCTTCTTCTCTATCAACGAAGTAGCCTCTCCAATGAGTGCTTCCGCATCATTGCAGTCAGTAGTATGTCGAACCACTCTATCTCAATCCTTACCCTAAGCTGTCAGAGTTAGCTCTTTGTCATCAGCGCTCCACGCAGCTATGAATAAAACCCTTACTCTCGCTGCATATTTTCATTATGACCATTTCTCGTCTATCATATATGTATCATCAACAGAGCAAGAGTTTGTTTGAGAAAATATATTGTTAGAGAGTATCATTGTAATAGAACTTTGTTCAAGAATTGTGATACTTGCAACATCACTCACCCATCTGAATCCGTCTGTGAGATTACCATCTTCATTCAAGAAAACTAACCTCAATGGCCCTCCATCAGTGATTGAACTTCCGTCTTGCTCGTAGGCTATAATCATTGTTGAGTTGATTGCATCCAGTGGACTGCCGGTTGAGTTGTAACCATTCACAGTACCTTCGACAATTGACTTTGTATATTCACTGGTATAACCATCACTGCTACGGGCAATCAAAATATAATTCTCTGGAAGTGTGAAATACTCTTCAAGCAAAGTATTAATTGCAACGCCGGTGAAGCTGAATGGTCCAATTATATCTCCTGATTTCTTCTTGTAACCCCCCTCTCCAGTAACTGACTCAAGAGTTCTTAGAACAGATTCGGATAAACTGAAGGTTGAATTATAGAGATTTTCTAAAATTTCAATTCTCACAACATTTGAAACCCATTGAGGTCCTGCTGCTACTGGATTCGGTTCAGTGGTAGCATTTGCATCTGCATTTGAGTAATAACCATCTTCTGGTAGGAACGCAAGTCGTATGCCTTCTTCATATTCCGGAATTGTGAGTCCTTCATATTCATATGCTAGAATCATATCGCCTTGAATATTCCAAATAGTTGAATTCGGATACACTTTAGATCTTTCGAAAATCTGACTGTATCCATCGTTAGCAATCACTCTTACTACGAATCCTTCGTCAACTCCGCCAACTAAATCTGTTAAATCGGATACATTGACTCCCTTATACACTCCAACTCCCCTTACATTTCCGTAGGTATTTTGATAGGAACTATTTCGTGTTACAGAATCCATCAACAGCATATCAGATAGTGACACGTTCTGTACATTACCTCCAATTCCCACAACCTCAATAGTATAATCCGGTGTAGCATTATCCGTGGGTTGGAACACTACTAGAGCCGCCATTGCACCGCCTGCTACTATCACTGCAATGACAACTATTGAAAGAAGTTTAGTTTGATTAGAATCCATGGTTCTCATCTCTTTACGATATGCACGATGGAACCTATCGGTCCTAGATTTAAGCTTTAGGGAGGGCTCACATTTTGAGTAGGTGGCAGCACAGCTAACATGCACTCATTTCCCAAATAACCCATGCACGACTACGAGCGCGTTACTCGTAGTATGCAGGTTCATATCATTTAGTAGGTTTATAATCACCTACAAAATGAATGGGTATCTTAGAGCTCGGCAATTGCTTCGATTTCTACACCGACATCTTTCGGCAAGCGTGCAACTTCTACAGCTGCACGGGCTGGAGGAGGATCTGCGAACCATTTTGCATATTCAGCATTCATCTCAGCAAAGTCATTCATATCCTTCAGAAAGACAGTGACTTTTGCTACCTTACTCATCGATGAACCCGCCGCTTCTACCACTCCTTTAACATTGGATAGAGACTGTCTAGTCTGTTCAGTAATTGAACCTTTAACCAGTTCTCCCGTTTCTGGATCTGCTGGTATCTGCCCTGAGCAGAAAACAAATCCGTTTGCCTTAATTCCCTGGGAATAAGGTCCAATTGCAGCTGGAGCATTCTCAGTTGAAACCTGTTCTGGACTCATAATGCATCGTCATGTATTGGAGCTTACTACACGATTAATGTAGCGGTTGGTACCCTTACCTTCGCTCAGGTGCGGGAGGCACTGCAAATCCAGCAATGATTCTGGTACCAGTTTCTCCAGCTAATGCTCGAGAGATGTTTGGAGGGTCAGTAATGATTGCCATCTCACCACCGTTCTTGATGAACTCTATGCATGCTTCAATCTTGGGTAACATACTTCCTGGAGTAAAGTGACCTTCTTCGCAATATCGTTTAGCTTGGATATGATCCATCTTATCGATTGGTTCTTCGTTTTCCTTCCCATAATTCAGATATACTTTCTCAACAGCTGTGGAAATAATAAGGACATCTGCACCTAATCCGGTAGCGAGAAGACTTGATGCTCTGTCTTTATCAATTACGGCTGCTGTCCCCTTCAAGTATCCATTCTCATCAGCGACAACTGGAATACCTCCTCCACCGACTGCATAGACAACTATTCCATTCTCTATAAGGGTCTTGATTGCCGGTAGTTCTACGATTTCCTTTGGTATCGGTGAAGCTACAACCCGTCTCCATCCTCTACCTGAATCTTCTTTTACAATCCATCCTTCATCATCGGCTTTCTTCTTTGCATCTTTCTCATTCATGAAAGATCCTATAGGTTTTGCAGGAGCATCGAAGGCTGGGTCGTCTTTGGAAACTCTCACCTGAGTCACTACTGCTGCAACAGACTTGTCCATATTACGATGATGAAACTCGTTGTACATTGCCCGTTCAATCATATAACCGATAGCACCTTGAGTATCAGCGCCACAATAATCCAAAGGAACTGGATGTAGTTCCTTCTCAGCTAACTCCGATCGTCTCAGAATGAATCCGACTTGTGGTCCATTTCCAGATGTAATGACAACATCCCAACCTTGTTGAATCATATCAGCTATATGTTTACAGGTTTCAGCTGTTGCTGCGTACTGGTCTGGGACTGTCTTGTGATCTTTATCTTTAATGAGGCTGTTTCCTCCGATTGCTACAATTGCCTTTTTAGCCATGATAATCATCTCTGCTTGAGGAACTTGTAAAGACCTTTAAGTTCCTCTTAAACGAATGGGTGTGATATTTTGATTGAACGCAGTTAATATTTACCCTTCATGTAACCACTCATCGAGGTAAGCTGTTTCCAACCCGTCTGCATCATCAATATCTTTTCCAGTCATAGCATCTACAAGAGTCTTTGTTCTAACGAGTATCATCGGATTCTTTGTCAATAGTTCCTTAACAAATTCTAAGGTAATACTCATGATATCTCCTTGCTTAACCAATCTATCTGCAAGTCCGATTCTCAAAGCTTCTTCTGCAGAAACCTTACGCCCCGTCAATAGAATATCTTTACTTCGTGATGGACCCACTAAGTGATATAGGTTGGACGCCGCACCTGCACCAGGAAAGATTGACAAATCGACTTCAGGAAGACGAAATACTGCATTCTCTGAAAAGATTCGAAAATCACAAGCAAGGGAAACCATCGCACCAAAACCAATTGCATAACCATTGACAGCTGCGATTGTTACACAAGACCGATTCTGTCTAATTGTGCGCATTGTGCGTTCAAGCAGTTTGAAGAAATCTTTTACTTCTTGCCCTTCTAAGCTTGTTACCATTTCCATATCGAATCCTGCGGAGAATGATTTCTCGCCTTCGCCTGTGAAAATGATCACTCGAATCTTTGGGTCATTCGAAATAGTTGATACCTTTTCGCTAAAGGATTCCAGCATATCTTTAGTAACAGAGTTGAGTTTCTCTGGTCTTGAGATTTTGACAATAGCATAAGAATCTTCGATCGTGACAATGATTTCCCCATTCATTTGATACCACCTTTAGATATCTATCTAAAGACTGCTGCAATCGGATAAAACCTTCGCTATTATCTATCACATGCACTGCAATTGCCCTTGACATGCGCGGAGAACTGTCGATGGATATCGCACATTGCACCATCATCACGCATTATTTTGATTAACCTATTAATCTCAGAAGTCATAACCTCGAACATATCCTCATTTACTCCCTTTGTTTCATATTGCTTGATCATTGCGTCTGCTGACTTATCGAGTTCTTGTCGGAATTTCTCAGGAATAACTACTTGATCTCCACGAGACCTACGACCCTTCTTCTTTAGTAGATACTGAGTTATAGCTGGCTCTGTAACACCGAGCATCTTGGCAATCTCTTTTTGCGTAATCTTGTGGTCTTTCTTTTTGCCGTCTTCACCAATTCTGAGAATAGACTTCGCTTTCATGATCTTTGCTAGTTCACGCCTGATTGCTGGAAGGACGTACCACACTTCAACTTCTTGCGGCATCATCCATGTTCTTCTTTTAATTTGCTTCTTTTCAGCCAGTGACATTGGTCTCCCTCATCGTTAATCAATAACAATAGTGAATATTCTTCGACCTATTCGCCTAATAAGATTGCTGGCGGTGGCATCATTATTAAGTTACAATAAGCTTGAGGAATCCAGTGTTGCTGATGGAAATGGAAAACGTACTCTCTGTTGCTTATACAATTTCTAATGCGAATTATATGATCGCATTAACTGGTGCAGGTATATCAAAGGAGTCTAATGTTCCAACATTTCGAGGTGAAGATGGTCTGTGGCGTAATTACGACGCTATGGAATTAGCGACACCTGATGCATTCAGAAGAAATCCTGCTCTTGTTTGGGAATGGTACACATGGCGACAGGGTCTTATTGCTGAATGCGATCCCAATCCTGCTCACCTCACATTGGCTAGTTGGGAGAAAAGAGGATTACTTAGAGCTTTGATTACTCAGAATGTTGACGGTCTTCATATCCGTGCAGGTTCTACGAATATTCACGAAATTCATGGGGACATTTGGGGACTGAAATGTACATCATGCGAGTACAAAGGACGATTAGAATCTCCAGCTGCTGGAATTCCGACCTGTCCTGAATGTTCTGATAATCTGCGACCAGATGTGGTTTGGTTTGGCGAGAGCTTAGATCGAGATACAATATCCAATGTATATAATGAATTAGAACAAGCTGATGTGTGTTTAGTGATTGGTACATCCGCATTGGTTCAACCAGCAGCAACCTTCCCACTTATTGTGAAACAGAGAGGTGGTCAATTAATAGAGATGAATGTTGAACAAACACCTCTTAGCTCTATTGTTGATTTTCATGTATCTGGGAAAGCTGGCGAGATTCTACCTAAACTAGATTCACTTCTTATCCAGCAGTAACTAACGTTTTGTAGCTAGTCTCATAAGTTCTGCTTTTCGTCTAGCTTCACGGGCTTCCCTGGGTCTATTCAATCTATCAAAAGCACTAGCCATTTGTAGTAGCATCTCATGTGTCAGCCCTCCAAGGTTTTGAAGCTTCAAGTATAAGCTCAATGCATGTTTTCTATTCCCTTGTCTTTCCATGCACATTGCGAGATAGAATAATGCATCTTTGTGATTCGGAAATATTCTCAAAACTTTAAGCATGCTTCTCGCTGATGCTTCAATTTGGCCAATATGAAATTCCGAGAGACCTAGAGCCATCCAGAAATCTTGATTATTCTGGTCAATCTTAATTGCATTCTTGAGTGGTTGCATTGCCTCATTCCATTTATTTAATTTCTGATAGCAGAAACCCAATTGATACCATGCAGCTGAACTTAATGGCATTATATCCGTCGCATTCTTCAATGCAGCAATCGCTTCATCATATTTATGTCCACCAATTCTTAGATTACTTAGACTGAGCCATGCATCCCCTTTGCTGGGATCTATTCTCAATCCTTTAACAAATGCTTCTTCTGCCTTACTGATATCTCCACGTTTCAGAAGATCTTCAGCTGTAGCAAACCACATTTCTTGACTTTCCACTTTCGATGGAATAATTTCAGATTCCTTCTTCTCTGTAATGTCATACATTTTTTCTGGTATGTCAGATTTCTTTGTAGTTGGATATTCTCTCATAGATTTCAATTCGTATTCTTGTTCATCTTCTCGGTCCTCAGGTTTTTGAAACCGTTTTCCAGCTGATTCGTACTTCTTCTTCTCGGTCAGCTCAAGTTCCCTTGTAGGAGTATATTCCTTCGATGATTTCGTTTGTGACTGCGATTCTTCCTTATCATCAAGCGTTTCTTGCGATGAAGAAATCTCTTCTAGCTTTTGTTCGCTGACTGTTCCTAGTGTCGAAAGAAGATTGCCCCACTCTGTTGTAGCAGTCGCTTCAATTACGACCCTTCGTGGATCCTTCCAACTTGATCCTCGAATAATTCCGTTAGCAAAAATTATTGACCTCATCTTTGGCCATGTTATTTTCAATTCTTTACATTGAGCTATTGCTTTCTTTCCAGCTTGCTCAGCATCTGTTTCTCTCCCCTGAGCTAGTAAAATAGCGCTCAAAATTGCCCATGCGATTGGATAATCATCTCGAATAGTCAATGATCTCCTAATTGCAACCTCCGCTTCGTTTTGTTTTCCCTGAGCTGCTCTGTCACAAGCGATTTTGAACCATCCCTCAGCTGCGACATTATCCGATTCTAAGTTATCAGGTCCATTTTGAGAACCTTCACTTCGCTCCTGCACCACTTTAACACACCAGGCATCATATTACTATTGAACGCAAGGCCTAATTAGACTTACAGTTCTTGAGAGGTAACAGATAAATGGGAGCTGAAGAGGACAAACAGTGAGGTTGAGTTCAGTGAAGGTACTTATTACTGGAGTGACTGGGTTTCTAGGTGCTAAAACTATTGACCTAATTCTAAAGGAAGGTCATGAAGCTGTAGCTATGGTACGGTCCACTAGCAACCGAGAAGGACTTCCTAAGAACGTTGAAGTTCGCGATGCTGACTTGTTTGATCAAGAAAGTCTTGAGAAAGCCGTCCAGGGTGTCGATGCCGTAATCCACTTTGCTGCATATTTTAATTTCTACCCCAGTGATGAAGAACTCATGTTCAAGGTAAATATTGAGGGAACAAAAAACCTGATGAACGCCTGCGTAGGAACAACTGTTCAACGCTTCATTTATTGCTCCTCCACTGAAACAATGGGTCCAATCAGATTTCCTCCTGGAACTGAGGACACTGAGCTGAAACCTGATTATAGTTATGGTGAAAGCAAGGTTTTAGCAGAACGTGCAATTCGGGAAATCTCCAAGGATACTGATTTAGGACACATTATTATTCGACCCACAGGAGTGATGGGTGAAGGTGATCTCTACGTTATGTATGAGGTTGCAGAACAACTTTACGAAGGGAAAGTATTTGCTCTACCATCTGATCTTAGTGCCGAGTTCATGTATACTTATGTTGATGATGTTGTAGCTGGATTTGTGGCAGCTCTAACACCAATGTCTGCATTAAATAACACCTTCATCCTTTGTCCTGATGAACCTATGAGTTGGGAAGATTTTGTTGATGTAATGACAACTCGACTAGGTGTCAAACCACCCCGATTGCGAGTCCCTCGTATTTTTGCTAAATTTGGAATGATGCTTCTTAGTCCTTTTAAAAACAGAAAGAAAAACACATTCTTCTGGCATGGCAAATCCGTTGACATGATGTATACGACTCGAGTATATTCAAATGAAAAAGCAAAACGAATTCTAGGTTGGACTCCCAAGGTAACAATGGTTGAGGGTTTTCAAAGAGCTATAGATTGGTATTTTGAAAACGGTCTTCTGAAAAAGAGGGAATAGACAATGGACCCGGTAATTGGATTTATTTTGATTATATTGCCAATTATCTTGGCGTTTGTGCTTTTAGTATATCTGCGAAAAGCTGCAGACATTACTGGAGTCATTGTTTGGTTTGTGACAATCGCAATTGCGATATTAGCTTTTCAAACGGATATAATTATCGCATTTACAGCCAGTCTTGCTGGGATTGTGAAATCATTTCCAATATCACTCATGGTTGCAACTTCTATTCTCATGATGACTTTCATGCAGGAAACTGGAGCCCTTCAGCGGCTAATTGTTTTCTTTAAAACTCTCGGGGGTGGGAGCAAACCCATGCAAATTCTGATGATCAGTTTCGGTCTGGGTCTCTTTCTGGTAGGGATTGGAGCCACTCCAGTATCTATGCTCCCACCAGTGATGCTCGCATTAGGATTCAATCCATTGGTGGCAGTGGCTCTTCCGTCAATAGGTTATGACCCTCTCACTACATTTGCCCTTCTTGGTGTTCCAGCAGTTGTCTTTGCTGGGGAATACTCAGCGTGGGGTTCCGTTATTTCCCTCCAAGAAGCGGGATCAGCTTTTGCTTGGTTCATGCCAGTAGTCAGTTTAGGGATTGCAATCTCAATGCTATGGATTGCCGGAGGGAGAAAACTTCTTTCCAGTCGTGATGGACTACTTCTCGCATCAATTTGTGGGATTACTGCTGGATTGATGGCAATCGTTTGCAATGTAATATTGCCATTAACAACCTTGACCAATGTATTTGCTGGTGCTGCAGTTTTACTTGTTCTTTTTCTATTCAATAAAGTTAGGAACAAACCAGTTATTGATCGAACAATACTTGATGAGAAAGATTATGAAATTGAAGCGGGAATCAGTCTAACTCGAGCAAGTATTCCTTGGGTTGTCCTCGTGATTCTTAGTTTAGTGACTAACTTGATTCCTCAAATATTTCAATACCTATTCTATGACCTTGCATTCCCTGTAACAATTGGTGGATATCCTGGCATTCTCAACACAAGAGTACTCTGGCAAGCATATACGTTAATGTTGATTGCCACCATTGTTTCAATGCCATTTTTGAAAACAGACCGTGAAGTTTTGAAAAGGACGTTCAGCAGTTTCAAGAAGCGAGCACCTCGTCCAGTATTGGCAGCCGCGATCTTCTTTGCAATGGCAGAAGTTATGAATTTCAGTGGATGGGTGATCGATGGAACCGGCACATGGCTTAATCCAACGAATCTTGCCAACGGGCTTGACCCCACAAATAATATGATCTTTTTGCTAGCAGGTCTGACTGCAGGGATAGGGATTTTGTATCCTATCTTAGCTCCTTTCATGGGTCTATTAGCTGGATTCATCTCTGGGTCTGAAACCTCTGCTATCGCAATGTTCACAAAATATCATGTCGAAGCTAGTGCTGCTGTTGGTGCTAATTCGTTGGTTGTTGCTGCATCGAATGGTATTGGTGGAGGTCTTGCTAGCGTACTAAGTCCTGCTAAGATTCAAAATGCGGCTGCAGTAATTGACCAAATAGGAATCGAGGGACAAGTAATCCGGTATGGACTAGTCGTAGCACTTCTCATGACATGGGCAACTGCAATAATGACTATGCTTCAGGCTTTCGCGCTATCTCCCATCACCATCATGATTGTTGGAGTAATGATTGCAGTGCCAGTCGTGATAGGATTGACTCTATACTTCAAAGGAAACAAAGATGATTTATGACAATAACTCATCGATTTTGGCAGCAACAATAAAATCATTGTCAAAAAGGCCTTTGATTGCATGAGTCCAGGCGGTAATAGTAACTTCATTCCAGTGGATGAAAATATCTGGGTGATGGTGTTCATGTTCAGCAATCTCAGCGACTTTGCTGACAAACTCCATAGATTCTTTGAAATCCTTGAATTTGTAGGTCTTTGATATTTTATCTATGGAATTCTCTACCTTCTTCCATCCAGGGACTACGTCAAGCATGAGCTTCACTTTCTGTTCATCCAAAGGTGGAATCCCTCCCCTGCAAGGAACGCATTCTAGAGATGCTAGATCTTTTCTTGTTTGTTTTGACACTTCAGTTCACAATCTCATTACCGCACATAATAAGATAACTATAGCTAAGTGTGCACTATCTTCTGTCAATTTCGACAGTGTTAAATGCTACGAGCGAAGAACTAGAATTGTTGCGCAGTAATTTGCTGAACGATGTGCTCATCCAATGTCAGAATCCAATCTTACCTACTGGAGAGGTACAAGTTTCTACATTAATCCAACGTCTCGTTGTACAAACAATTGTCTCTTTTGCGTTAGGAATTTTTCAGATGGCGTATTTGGGTTCAATCTACAATTAGATGAAGATCCGACTCCTGAAGATCTTAGTTTTGAAATTGAGAAGACTTGGAATGATCAGTTCGATGATGTTGCTATAGTCGGATTTGGAGAACCTACGATCAACATTGAAGGTACACTTGCTGCTATCAGGAAAATCAAAAGTCTGACTACTGTAGAAGTTCGTATGAACACTAATGGTCAAGCACTTCTGATTCATCCAGAGCGAGATATCCACATAGAACTTGCTGAAGCAGGCCTTGGTAGAATCCAGATTTCTCTTAATGCTCCTGATCCTGATACGTATCTTCGCCTTTGTCAACCCAGCTTTGGGAGAATGACATTTGACTCAATTCTTGAATTTACTGAAAAATGCAAACCCCTAATGCGAGTAGAACTTTCTGCTGTTAGCATTCCTGGTGTAGATATGGATGCATGCAGAAGCATTGCTGACCGATTGGGAGTCGAATTTCGAGAACGAATCTTTAAAGGACCTGAGGGGGCATTAGAAGGCATACTACGTACGCTATCCGCCTGATTATCCGCGACTCTAGTAGTGAACAACTATATCTGCATGATACAGTATGTCCTTGATATGGCACTCAAGAGAATCATTGATGGAATTTACGTTAGTGATGACGGTTCTAATGGAGGAAATCATGGAGCAATTATTCTTGATGATGAAATAGTCATGATAGATTCTGGAATGATCCATCCGAAGAGTGCTGAAACCCGAAAGTTCCTCGAATCTGAAACAGGATTACCAATCCGTAAACTTGTCTTTACACATTCACATAGTGATCATGTATTTGGAGCTCAAGCCTTCGAGCCCATAGAGATGTTCGCTTCAGAGCCAATGATGAATAGATGCAGAGAGAACCTGAAAGGGGATTGGGAGTTCACTTCCTTACTTAAGAGATATTCAGAGATGAAGGATCAACGTCCTGACTTATGGAATGCTATCCAGACATTATCCATTCGACTTCCTGATACTGTTTTTCAAGATCAAATTAGAATCGGAAAGAATGATGAGATCACCGTACGGCTCACCGGCGGACACTCTTCAGGATCATCGGTTATTGTTTCCTCCCTTCACAAAACTGTCTTTATTGGCGACCTCATTTTCAATGGGCAATTTCCTTATGGCGGAGACCCCTCATGCGATCCTGATAGATGGATACTAGCACTCGAGGAGATTCATGCCCTTGAGTATGATATCATTATTCCAGGCCATGGACCTACATGCGGACAGAGCGAATTAGCAGATTATATCGAAGCTTTATCAGAATTGCGAGATAACGTGAAGAACGCTTTGAAGACTGGGTTAACTGTTGAGTCCTTTATCGCAAGGGAAATGGTTCCAGAAGCGATTACTTCAGGATTTGAAAGATTCGGAGAAGTTACTCTAAATCACTGGTTCAGCTTTTTCAAATAAGGGATAAGTATGAAGCTTTGGGAATCTGTTTCTATTGGAAACATGAAATTAGAAAATCGTCTGGTTATGCTTGCAACTCATTTGGGCTATTGTGGTGAAGATGGAATTGTGACTGACAGGCTTGTCAAGTTCTACGAAGAGCGAGCACGGTATCGGCCCGGATTGATTGTTGTTGGAGGATGCTACACCGAGCACCTAGGTATGAGTGGTCCAACGATGATTGGCATATCTCGAGATGACCATATAGAGGGTCTCAAAGAGTTGGTTGATAGTATTCATGCTTTCACTGTTCCAGTTGCAGCACAGCTCTATCATGCTGGTCGATATGCTCATTCACTTGTTCTTGGACAACAAGCAGTTTCTGCCTCCGCGACAAAATGTCGGCTTACCAGAGAAACATCTCGCGAGCTTTCAATTGATGATATTCAGGGGACAGTAAGCAACTTTGGCATTGCAGCTAATAGAGCAAAGAAAGCTGGCTTTGATGCAGTTGAGATAATTGGATCTGCTGGCTACATTATCAACCAATTTCTTGCTCAAGCAACGAACCAAAGAACAGATGAGTATGGTGGAGATTTGAAATCTCGATCTAGATTTCCACTTGAGATAGTTAGTGCTGTTAGGGATGCAGTTGGTTCAGAATTTCCTATTCTTTATCGAATGAGTGGTGAAGACTTTGTACACAATGGACTGACTCTAGCGGACAATCAACGACTTGCTCCACGATTAGTTGCAGCGGGAGTAGATTGTTTGAGTGTCACTGGAGGATGGCATGAGACCCGTGTTCCTCAAATCACAATGGATGTTCCACGAGGTCATTATGCCTACCTCGCGGAAGGAATTGCTGAAGTTGTCGATGTTCCAGTTGTGGCTTGTAATAGAATAAACAGTGTGACTATTGCAGAACACATCCTCAAACAAGGAAAAGCCAAACTCATTGGAATGTCACGAGGTCTCTTGGCTGATCCACAACTACCACAGAAAGCTCGAGAGGGAAATCAATCTTTAACGAGACCATGCATTGGTTGTAACCAAGGATGCTTAGATCGAGTCTTCATGATTGAACCTGTGACATGTACTATAAATCCCATTGTTGGATATGAAGGAACAAGATCAATCGGCCCTCCCAGTTCTGGAAAGATAGCTGTTGTTGGAGGTGGACCTGCAGGGATGGAGGTTTCTCGGGTCCTTGCTTTGAGGGGTTTCGACGTAACTCTGTTTGAAGAGCAGAATTATTTAGGCGGACTTCTCAATTTGGCGGCTAAGATTCCTGGGCGAGGTGAATTTGCTGCATATGTAAGTTATATGGTTCGCGAACTCAAGAATCTCAATGTTGACATCAGACTCAGTACTCTTGTCTCATCAAGTACGATTGCAGCTGAGAATTTTGATTGTACAATTTGTGCTACAGGAACTATTGCGGGGGCCCCACCAATTGATGGTGTAGAAATGTCCCATGTGACCACAGCCTATGATGTTATCTCATTGGACCTTAAGGATTTAGGAAACGTTGTTATTTTAGGCGGTGGGGCTTTAGGTTGTTATGCAGCAATGTATCTCTCATCAAGAGCCGAAGTAATACAGATAGTTGAAGCAGATGAAGCACTTGGAGTGGACCTTGGTCGTACAACGCGGTGGGTGATTCTCAAAGCTCTGAAAGAGAAGGATATAGAAACTCACCTGAACACAGAAGTCGTTCAGATTGAGAGCAAGAAAGTCATAGTGCTTCAAGATGGAAAATATCATCATATCACAGCTCAGACAGTTATTCTAGCAACACGGCCTCAACCAAGAGACCGTTTGGTAAAGCAATTGGAGAAGAAAGGTCTGAAGTTTGAGAAGGTATGTTCTGTCAGGAGACCTATGGATTTGTTGGACACAGTTCATAGCGCATTTGAATTTGCTAACAACTTTGAGTCACAACATTAAATGGTGAAATCATACAACTCTGCCTGAGCGGGAACCCTTAAAATGCTACAGACTGAGTTTTCGAATATAGTTGTAACTTCGGAGACAAGATACCAGTGGCTTTTGATGATGAACAACCGAGCGTTATTACATACCCGACATTTACGGAACTAAATGAAATCCTTGCTGGAAAGTTCGATATCAAGATGAGCGTTCTTGAATACGGGATGCCAACATTTGTCGCCCAGTGGGCAGAAGGTCGTACTCCAAGCAATCATGAACAAGAGGCAGTCTTCGAGGATATTAAAAACGCAACAGAATCGCTGAAAGTGTGGCCACTTGTGAGATGGCGAAATGAGAAAGAAGGTGAATACATCATCAGGTTTGTTCCCAAACAACAATCTAAGCCTAGCAATAATAGAATTAATTATGCGCTTTTCATAACCACACTTGCTAGTATTGCATTAGCAGGGTTCTTTCAAGCAACGAGTCCAATCTTCCTCGACCTATTTTATCCGACAGGTTACACGGTCTGGGATATTGCTTTCACAACGATTATCTTCATAGCAGCACTCATGGGGATTATTTTCACACATGAAATGGGTCACTACAAAATGAGTCAAAGGTTGGAAATTGAAGCATCGTTACCGTATTTCCTTCCAGGTCTACCTCAGATTGGTGGGACATTCGGTGCTTTCATCTCGCAGAAGAGTCCCCCAGTTAATCGAAGAGACCTCATTGATATGGGTCTTGCTGGTCCTCTGGCAGGATTTGCAGTCACTCTTGTTGTCCTCGTAATTGGATTCGTCATGTCAGTACCCGTCACTTCGACACAAATGGACGCGATTAATGCAGCGTATCCTGGGCAAACTGGCTCCTTTCCAGTTCCCTATCTCTTTACTTTGATGGAATACCTGTTCGCGGGTTTCATTCCAGTCGGTGGAACTATCTACATTCATCCAGTAGCTTTTGCAGCCTGGGTTGGAATGCTAGTAACTTCTCTCAATCTTTTCCCAGTCGCACAACTCGACGGTGGACACGCATTAAGAGCAATTGTCAGCCCTCAGAGGCATAAGCAGATTGGCTGGGCTGCAATTCTGATAATGCTCCTTACAGGATTCTATATGATGGCAATTCTAATTCTTGTATTGTCTTCAGGTGGTGCACATCCTGGACCGCTTAATGATACGATCAAGGTTTCTAATGGACGAATTGCATTGTTCCTGATATCCATGGTGATACTCGTTCTATGCATTCCGCCTCTCTGGCAGATTATTGGTCTGTTTTAGTTGGATAACCATCTAAAAGATTAAGCTCTGAGAGAATTCTCAGAACCCTTAACAGGTCGTATGTAAGGTTCTCGTTCGGTCATTAAAATGGGAAAGACAAGATTTGGAATACCACTATTCATGTTTATAATTGGTACTTTGGTTGCGCTCAACTTGATTACATCAGTTACCACTGATGTTCCTCCGACCACATGGTTTCCGCCTACATTGAGTACTTCTTTGGGTACTGATATTGCTACCATAATGGCTATTGCTTTGCCAATCCTCTTCATTGAATATGTTCTCCTTGCTGTACCCATTGCAGTAGTAATTCTCTTTATTACAAAAATTGTGAAAACAACAAGGTACGATATGAACATCATGAACATAGGGCGAGAGTTTGGTGGAACTCAGATGGTACGTAGAGCCGCAGCACCAGCACTCTTCAGTGTTGCTTCCGCTCAGCTGTTCATACCTCTTATTAAGCAACTTCTCTTTCCAAACTATATAGTGGATCCACTCGACCCTATTGCACCCTTCTTCAATGCAAGTATCTCTCTAATGGGTGCACTTCTTTTCACACCAATTGCTTTAGCTTTATTCATGCCTACATGGGTTTTAAATGACGCAGGTGTAGTTACTCACCTCAAATCAGACAATCTAGTCATGCGTCAATGTCCTGATACACAAGGAGTTGGTCGATGGATTGCAAACATGTTGGGTGGTTATGCACTTCTCGCCTTTCCAATAACTATGTTCTTTTCACAATTCTACACGCCTATCATAGAACCTATTCTGACATCTACGCAACCTCCCGAAATTGCAATGATTGCGACACAAACTACTATTGCTCTCCTTTATACCATCGGACTACCCTTCTTTGTTATGGCCTATATTCTCCCGGTTGTTATGTTCAATGAGGGAATGCAGGCTCGCTCAACTGTTCGAATCCTCAGACTTGCGCAGCGATTAGGTGCTAAGATGGTGAGAAAGGAACGAATTCAAGAGATAAAACGTCTAAGCTATGTCTATGACGAGGATAAGAAAGCAACTGTGGAACTCTATGCAGCAGCTAGCAATAAGGAAATCGTGATGACTCAGAAGAGCATCAAAACAAAATCTAAAGATAAAGCAAAAGGAAAGACTGAGAGTAAAGGGAAGACGAAATCTACTGCCAAGAAGAATATCGATTCAAAGAAAACCACAAAGAAGAAACCCAAGAAGAAGTAACTCAAGTTTCATACTTTTCAAGAGCCTGTCGAATGGATTCTCTCACAAATGCAGGGAATGATTTCCACGACTCCTTGACGTCTAGCTTTTCATATCGATCCTGGAGCGCTTTCGGTACTCTAACCATGGTATCTGTCATAGTGCCATTCAACCTTCTTATATCCAGTTAAAATGGTATAGACAAGTATATAACAGTTCGTATACAATATGTATACAGTGGTATACATGTCTGTTGTAAATGACTCAGTTTGGATAGCCCATGTGGAAATGAAGGATCAATTCACAATCCCACTTAAGAAACGTGGTCTTCTTCGAACTGTTAAGAATCTTAACAGCCCAACTATAAGAAGTTCGTTTTCGAAAGGATGTCATAATTGTAGTCATCATCTCAGCAAGTTCTACTACTGGAAACAAAGTCCCTGTGATAATTGTTCTCGATCCCCTATGTACCATTTCCGCATTACGAGGGTAGAAGTTCCTGATAACTGGCGGGCTAGAATGCCTAGATCTGAATCACGGATAAATATCCTTCAGTCGTGAAGACTATCACAGGGGACTACTTGTTCCCCTAGATATCACTCGTCCCCCCGGCGTTTGTGATTTTGAACTTCGTTCAACTACTCATTGAACGAAGGGAGTCCCCGAGATTATGGAATTCCCTCCTCCACTCTCGGGGATTCCAGCCTCCATTTTTCTTATCAAATCTCATTTCTTCTTATTTCTCTATTTGAAATGTTCGTGAAAAAGAAGTAGAGGTTCTCAAGGATTGCTATCCCGAGAACCAGTTAATTATTACCAGTCGTCGTCTGCGTCATCATGTTCGATTTGACCCCAGTCTTCACCCTCTGGGATTCTCATGACGCCGAGTTCAAGTAGACGGTCCATTACTTTCAGTGCCGCCTCATCAATTTGAGGTTCAAATTTCGCACCAGTGATTACGAGCTTACCTGATCCGAACAGAAGGATGACGACCTTGGGGTCTCTCATTCTGTAGATTAAACCTGGGAACTGTTCTGGCTCATAGAGTGTGTTCTCAAGCTTCATAGCTGCAAGTTCAAGGTTCAACTCAGCGCCTAGACTGGCGCTGGCAACAATATTTTGGACAATAATTTCAGGTTTGCCGGTTATCTCGATACCAGCTTCTTTGATGTTTTTGACAATCTTGTGAACTGCACGTTTTGCTTCTTTCTCGCTCTTTGCACCGGTACAGACCATTTTCCCACTGTTGAATATCAGTGTTGCAGTCTTGGGTTTTTTCAAACGGTACACAAGACCGGGGAACTGCTCTGGATCGAATTCTACATTAGGCATAGTGGCTGCAATCTCATCTAGGTCAAGTCGTTGATTTAAAACAACTGACGCGACAACATTCTCAATCTTTGTTTTTGGCTCTGGACGTACCATCTGCTCTTGCTCCTGCTCTGTACTACAAATTCTAGCCCTTATATAGTATATAAGGGATAAAAGAACATCCTTTTTCTATATAAATCGCCTTTTAAATGTGAGCAATCATGAATGCAAAATCGCACTTAACAATCACAATCTTCGCCTTTTACAATAATGACTTTCACCTTGACATCTTCAGCGATATCACCAAATGCCTGAAGGAAATATCTTGAGGATTCTGCTAATCCTTTCTCTCCCTCGGGTGTAAGATGGTAGACTATCTGCCTTCCCGCTTTCTCACCTTTAATGAGACCGCCTTTCTTCAATTCCTTCAATGCAGGATAAATTGTTCCAGGGGTTGGTTTTGTCCCTCTCCTCAGGGCTATCTTCTCAGCTATTTGCTGACCATTCATCTCCTCTTTATCAAGTTCCCAGAGGATCTGAAATGTAAGAAGTCCTCTCATATCACAACAGTCTGGTGGACAACATGGTACAGCTTCGGTCTTCTTACTCATACCTTTCTATTGGATGTCCGATACATTTAAATGTATATATAGGATGTCCAATACTAGTCAATATTGGACACCCAATATAGTTGGTGATTGAATGACTGATGATAAACGAACTGAAGAACAGCATCTTCGACAACCCTCCAAGTGTGGTTTAGATTTGCCAATCCAATCACAAGGGTGTAATGATGACTCTCTAAGAACT
>Ga0307423_1000793_pt1 | contig 20673 bp, 31 predicted proteins | sample SalMarWE160310MG_FD_202154 | JGI IMG/M metagenome (GOLD analysis project Ga0307423, IMG submission 202154) | Salt marsh sediment microbial communities from the Plum Island Ecosystem LTER, Massachusetts, United States - WE1603-10 | ecosystem: Environmental > Aquatic > Marine > Intertidal zone >...
ACAGCTCCAGGCCCTTCTCGGCGAACACGCCCCCGAGGACCTCGATGCCAGGTCCGGCCTTTTCGATCATGAACTTCCAGAGCTCCATTTTCTTCTCTGACTCGTCGCGCCGAATTTCAGCATCCAAGTTCGCGTTGCTGATCTCCCACAGCTTGTCGGCGAGCAGAATCTTGGTTTCGAGCTCCTCGGCGAGTCGTTCGCGCAGTCGCTCATTCTCGTTGCGCAGGCCGATCGTCTGTTCCTCGTTGTTGCGGATGGCCTGGGCCGTGGCCTGCGCCATCGCCTTTTGCTCGCTTGCGGCAGTCGTTGCCCCCGAGCTCTTGCCGATCAGAGTGCGGGGCTGCATCGAGACCTGGTTGCCATCGTTGTCGAGGGCAAGAAGCCGGCAGGCGTGGCGTCCTGCTGGCAGCTCGTCCTGGAGCCCCTGGAGGGCGCCCTCGATCGCGAGCTCCAGCTGTTCGAGCTTGATCGGCCATCGCCCCCACCATTTGCCGTCTGGTCCCTCGAGGACGATGAGCTCGGTATGAGTTGCGTCGACTTCTACGATTTTCCGCTGGTAGTCCAGCCACGTTCCGATCCGGCTCATCGCTTCCCCCCGAATAGTCGTTTGAGGGCGCCGGTCTTGACCAGGGCGTAGCCAAGGAGCGCGGTTGCCCCAATCCCGACAATGGGAGGGACAGCGATCCGTAGCGCATTCGCGGTTGCCTTCCCCACGCGTTCCCCGTGGGCTTCCGCGCTTGTCTCATCTCCCGGATCGGGAGTCTCATCCTCCTCGGGCGGGATCCACTTCGCGCTGTCGAGGACCCAATCGGCGTCAACTACTGTGCGGGTGCGGTTGCCGAGCCAGTTGACGCGGAAGCCGGGCCAGTAGAGCTCGACGTCGGGACGGCGCCACCACAGATCGACTAGCACCCACCATGGTCTCTGTGCGCGCACCGTGGGGAGGGTATCGCCCGGGTACCCAACGCGCTCGGCTAGGAGCTCGCCAGGACCAAGGGATGGCCCGAGCTCGGGTCCGCCGGTGCCGCGCACGAGCTCGCGCAACCTGACCGGGCGCACGTCGCCGATCCGCCATTCCGGAGGGTCGGCAGAGGTGCGGAAGATTTCCCATGGGCCCTCTGTCATGCCCACCGGTCGGACCATCTTCTGGATTGCGGGCCCGACTGTGTCGACTACCTCGGCTTGGCTTGCTCCGTCGCGGTCCGTGCGTAGCAGCCGCCAGACGTTGTGTCCCTGGCGGAGGGGGATGGTAGCCCCGCCCTCGGGGATGCCCACGTCGCCGACCTGGGCGTGCTTCATGAGGGAGGGAGGAGGCATAGGGCGGGGCTACCGGTGGCGTCGTCGTAGGGCCCTCTGGGCCGCCCAGAGGGCCACTCCGACCAAGAGCAATCCTACGCCAGATTTGCCGGCCGTGCTGCTCCCGGCTCGAGGACCCGGCAGAGGTTCGCCTGTTGCGGCTGTAATGTCTTGAATTGCCTGGAGGAATCGCTTTCGATGATCGGCAACGGCTTGTTCTGGTGGGCCAAAACCGCCGTAGTAGTAGGACCCCTCCGGACCGAGGGAGGCCGAGATATCGCCCCACCGTCCAGCTCTGGCGAGCTCGGCAGCATGCCCGTGGTGTGAGCCCGTCAGCATGGCCCAGAGGTCGCGCGCTCCGGCCTCGGGCGTTGGGTAGGCGCGATACTTCCAGGTGTAGGGAACCTGCTCGCCGCGCTCCGGATCCCATCGACTATCCCCATGCTCGAACGTGTCGCCAGTCCAGCTGTCAGTCGCCTGGATCGCTCCCCAGTTGTTCGAGCCCACGCCCGCGGTCGATGCGCCGTGTCCCCAGCCGGCGCCGTACTGCGTTTCGAGCTCGGCGATCGCGCGAGTCAGAAGCGACTCAGCCGGATCGATGCCCGGGACCGCCGACTCGAGGACCTGCTTGGCGCGGACGTGACGATTCACCGGAGGGTCTCGCCCGCCTCGAGGCCCCAATCCCAGTCCGCCGGATAGTTGACGTTGTTGTCTTTGGCTGCGGCCTCGTAGACGGCTCTGCCAAACGCGCCGGTGGCGCTTGAGTGTAGCTCGCGGGTCCCGTCGTCGAGCTCTCGGAAGGACAACACGAGTGCCTTCTTGTGGGGACCGAACTGGCGCGCAGGCGTCCAGACTTCCCAGACTCGGCCGGGGGGCACCTTGTTCATGTGCTTCCGGTAGAGCAGCCACTTACGCACTGCACCGTTCGGGGCAGTCACGCGGACCACCCTCGTCGGTGCGGTGGAGAGGTAGCCAAGCAAGCCGGCCGCTGTGGCCAATGCGATCCATGGTCCCATCGTTCCGTCTCCTAGCGCTTCTTCGTGGTCTTCTTCTTCGCCCGCTTCTTCGTGGTCTTCTTCGTGGCGCGCTTCTTCGTGGTCTTCTTCGTGGCGCGCTTCTTCGTGGTCTTCTTCGTGGCGCGCTTCTTCGTAGCGCGCTTCTTCGCCGGCTTCTTCGTGGTGGGCTTCTTCGTGGCGGGCTTCTTCTTCGCCGGCTTCTTCGTAGCGCGCTTCTTCGCCCGCTTCTTCGTGGTGGGCTTCTTCGTGGCGGGCTTCTTCTTCGCCGTCTTCTTCTTCGCCTTCTTTGCGCTCGTGAGCGCCGTTCGCAGACGTTCGTTCTCAGCCTGCAGCTTTGCAGCCCAGCCCCGCAGCTGCACCTTTTCCTCCTCGAGGAGCTCGACCTTCCTATTCTTTGCCGGCTTGGTCCGCTTGGCCTGCTTGACCATCGCAGCGATTGAAGCGTTTCGCAGTCTCATGTTCTCACCTCAAAACGGCACGTCTGGATTCTGTGCAGCGAAGCGGGCGGCCTTGGCCGCTTGCGCCCGGCTCATTCCCTGTTTGGCAAACTTCTTGGCGAGCTGCTCGCGTTCCTTTTGGTGCTGCTCGCGTTCCCAGTCTCGCTGGCGCGCCGCCCACTTGCTCTGCTCGGAGGCGATCTGCTTGGCCTCAAGATCCGCAAGCATCGCTTTCACCTCGGACCGGTTGTCGTGGACCCATTCCTCGAACGCTTCCGTGCGGGTGCGGCGTGCATCGGCGCGGATGCGTCGCTTGACCTGGCGCCAAACAGGAACGAGCGTCGTGTCAATGTTGCGCTCCACCTCCTGGTCGCTCTCCTGCTGGCGTTCCTTGCGTCGCTCTGTCGCGAGCGCTCTTGAGCCTTTGCCGGTCGAGTAGACCTGCTGATAGATGCCGCGCTCATGATCGGCAGCGAGAAGTGCTGAAGCGATCGCCGTTCGTTCGGCTCCGCGTACGCGTTCGCGCCGAACCTTGCATGCTGATTTGACCTTGGCCGTCTCGCGATCGCGCTTGGCATTGATAGCGGCTCGCGCGTCGGCTCGTTCGCGTTTCGTCCGTGCAGTGATCCGCTTGCGAGCTGCCTGGCATACGCGAGTTACGGCCTTCGACGCTCGGCGGGTTTGCTCGCGAATCTCTCGCAGCCGCTTGTCGAGCCGGCGGCGAATGTGGCGCAGCGCTTCGGCCTTGATTCGCGCATCCTTGGAGATCGTCTTCGGTCGTCTCGCGCTCCGGTGGAGTTTCGCGATCGAGGGGTTGCGCAGGTTCAGGGCGGCCGGCATCAATTGCTGCCTTCGATGGTGTCTCGTGTACGTTCACTGCGCACGCGCTCGATTGCAGCATCCCCGATGATGCCCAGTTTTTGGTAGCACGGGCCGCAACACGGTGCGCTCATACGGATGGGATCGGAAGGGTCGAGTGGCCCCAAGGGTTGCGCGTGGACAAATAGCTGAACCCAACCGGCTCGCTCCTCCGGGGCGGGCATGGGACGGTTGCAGATGCAGCAAGAACGGCGCGCCATGGTCTCAAAGGTTGAAATGGAAGAGGAGCTCGGTGTCGGCACTTGGCGCGACGGTGACCGCAGCTCGAGGACGTGGGACCCGAATCCCGCTGATGATGTCGAGGATCGCGCCGGTGGAGTCGCGCAGAGTCGCGTTCGTGAGAGGGCTGAGAATCGATATCGCTGTCACCCATTGGGGGATCGCGATCAGGGTTCCGAGCAGCACGTACTGAGACCACGTCGCTCCGTCTGCGATCGCGGCTGGAGCCCACCGCGTGCTTGACAGGATGACCTGGGTCTCGGCAGCTACGCCGGCCGCTGGTGGGGTGATGCGGACGCGTGCAGGCAGCTCCACGCCGAGCAGCAGAGGAAGGTCGATGGGGCCGACCTCGAGGTCTTCCGCGATTCGCACGATCGCTGTCCAGCCGGGCACGACGTCGACACCCGCGAACCCCACGCGCAGAGAACCGAAGACCGCCGACTCATCCGCCGCCGGATCCGACGGACCAACATCCGCCACTCGGGCGGCTGTATCGCCTGGATGGAATCGGATGTTTCGGCGCCAACGATCGGACATAGTCGTGGGGCGCCGGGCACCCGGGTACCCCGCGCCTCCTTATGGTTAGAAAGGTAGGCTGCGCAATGCAGAACGCAGCATGTTGGCCTGCGGCGTCGCCTGCTGGCTGAGACGCTGCACCTGGAGCTGGACGTTGCGTCCTTGCGCGATTGCTCCTTGGATGTCTCCGCGGCTGAGAGATGACAATCCACGACCTGCAGTCTGGGCGACGTCCCGCGCTTTGCGGACAGTGTTGCGAGCCTGCTTGGCAGCCTGCAGCGCTCCAAGCGCAGGACCGCCGATCGCCGGGATTGCAGCTGCAGCAAGAGGCAATGCTCGGACCACAGTGCGCCCAATCTTGCCGACTCGGCGCAGCATTCCCTTTGCTGCTCGGCCAATCCGCTTTGCGGTGCGTCGGAAGGCTCGCTTGATTCTCCTTCCCAGTCGAATCCGTCCGACCTCGTCTTCATCATCGTCTCGGAGCAGATCCGCTCCCCCGAGGACCGGAACCCGCGATGGGTCGAACACTTCGTGGTCGTAGCGGCGCGACAGAGACCGGACCCAGCCGCAGAACGACTCGGTGCCGGGAGGGGCGCCGACTCGAGGCCCGACGGGAACCCCCTCCTTTTCGACCTCCTGGCAAAACGTGAGCTCGACGTGTGCGAGAGGAAACCCGACTCGGATCTCCTGTCCGTTCGTCGTCTGCACGCAAGCCCACAGCAAGGACCGAAGTCGATCCCACTGAAACGCGATTCTCCGGATCGTGGTTTCCATTACGACACCCCTAGCGTTTCTTTCGCCTCTGCCTGCCGGGCGTAGTAGTCGGCGAGTGCCTCGGGCCCGAGCTTCAGCAGCTCGCGCAGTGCATCCTTGTCAATCTCAGAGCTGGCGACGCCGGCGGCGGCATCAGCTTGTTTCGTCGCGGCAGGGTTGGCCGTTGTCGTGGCCGGGTATCCCTGCCCGGTTTCCGCGGACGCGCTGATCCGGAGTGCGTTCGCGTGGGCCCGCATCTTCGGATCGGCCTCGAGGCGATCTGCAAGCGCATTCAGATCCGCCCGGTATCGATCGAGCTGCTGCTGCTTGGTTCCGCCCGTCTTGGACCAGTAGCGAACGCGAGGAAGGATGCCCACCTCTTCACCCATGCGCAGCGCACTCTTCGGTCCAAAGAGTCCGTCGGCGGTGAGTGATGCTCGGCGCTGCCACGACGTGATCTCGGGTTTGAGGGATGTCTTCCAGTTCGACTTGGTCTCAGCCGAGATCATCTGCCGCGCGAGGCGAATCGTGCCGATTGGATCGGCTGCTGGTTTCGTCTCCTCATCGGCCAGGGGAGGAGGTTCAGCCGGTGGGGTCATCGTCGGCGTAGGTTCCTCTGCGGCCTCGCTTCCCGTGTCCTCGTCTGTCGGTTCCACAGTTGAGGGCATCGGGCTCGGAGAGGTTCTGGTGTCCACGACGACGACGGGTGTCCCGCTCGGCGTCTTCACCGAAACATCCGTGGCGGTGGATGCCGTGCCGTCCGCTTCCAGCTTTGCGATTCGTGCTCGAACCTGGGCGGCCTCGTTGGGCTTGCCGTACGCCTGCAGGACGGCCGCGGCGTACTGGAGCTGTCCGACGTCGGTCAACGATGGATCCATGGCGGCAGTGTAGGTCTTGGCGAGCATGTCCTCCGATGGGCGTCCGCCGTAGGCCTGCTCCCACTCTGCTTTCGCCGCGTCTGCTTTGGCGTCGCCAGCTGCTCTGGCGGCCTCCTGTGCTTGCGCAGTCGCTGCAGCTGCCGCCGATGCGCTTGCCGCCTGGGCGGCCTCTGTCGCGCGCAGACTCGAGATTTTCGAGTAGACGTTGCCCGCCCAGTCGTTGTGTCCGTTGCCTCGGAGGATTGCCGCGCCCTGCTCGAGCTCGACAATGTTCGTCTTTGCGGGATCCATCAAGCGCGCGTAGAGTGCCGCCATCTGGGCATCAGCACCCTCGATCTCGGACATGGGGGTTTCCTCGTCCGGCTTCTTCTTCTTCTTGCCGCTGGCCACAGCCGCGGCGAGCAGCCCGCCCAAACCGAGTAACGCCAGCACTGCTCCAGCTGCCATCTTCAGTCTCCGTTTTTGTTGAGGAGGTAGAGCGCCGGATCATCGACTGATCCATCGGCGCGCCGGACTCCAACGTGGAACCCGTTACCCTGCCAGATTACGCTCACCGTGGCCGATTGGCCAGCGAGCCTCAATTCACACAGGCGATAAAGCACTAAATCGTCGCAATCCCCCCAGCCGCGTTGCAGAACTGTCCAGGGGTCGGCCCAGTCCTCGATCCCCGTGCCGGCGTTCGGCTCGTGCCGAAACCGGACCTGGGTGTTGGCCAGCAACGGCAGGGGATGTCCCCGACGCGCATGCGCCACGTAGCAGTCCGCGAGCGCAGAGAGTACGTGGCGCATTGATGCAGCGAGCTCGCGCCCGGTGCCTGGCAGACGGGCGACGACGAACACGGGCCGCCGTTACTTGCGCAGGCGGATGCCCTGGAGCGAGATCGAAGCGTTCGCCTTGATGACGGTGTCACCATTCGTCATCTTGATGATGATGTTCTGGCTCGTGTCGCACGTGGGCCAGCTCACCTGCGCTTGCTGCGAGACTTCAGACCAGCACGTGGTGTCGATGGGATCGCCATCGATCAGGTTGGTGGCGCCGATCTGAACCGAGTCGCACATGAGCGCCGGCTGCAGCCAGCTCGGGACGCAAACCAGCTCGGGCTTGAACGGCGTATTGACCTGTACTTGGAAGGTCTGCTGTGCGCCGACAGCGAGGTTTCGGCGTGCGCCAACGCCGACGCGGATGCGATCGGATGCGGTGTAGCCACCCTCCGAAATGTACTTGGTGACGCTCTTGTCGGCTTCGGTGATTGAGCCAGCCGCAACGGCCAGCGCGGGGTTTCCGAGGATTTCGGGACCCGAGAGAATGCTCGGGCTTCCCGCCATCGCTTCCCATGCGTTCTTCATGTTCGTTTTCCTGATTCGAGGTTGGGGATTGAGGACTGGAGCCTGGGCTCCGTGCGTGGGATCGCTGGCTGCCGCTACTCGGCAACCGTCTCCCGAACGTAGGCGCCGCCCGAGTAGGACAGCATGCCCGCTCCGATGGAAAGGATATCCTCGCCGCCTGGTATCCATTCGCTCATCCCGACAATCGCCGCGAGTGCGCCGACTGCCCCGACCGTTGGAATGCCCCAGACTTCGTGGCGTGTCCCACCACCGAACTTGCCATCGATGAAGCCGCCGAGCAGGCCGCCCGCGATCGCTTCGCCAGTCGTCAAGACGCGACGTTCATTGACTTTCGCGTTCGTCTTGAAGTTCTTGAGGCTGGTTAGCGCGCGGTCCGCCTTCTTGGCGAGCTTGTCATACGCTGCTGAGCTGACTGCAGATGCCATGCAGTCATGTTCCCCTGGTTTTCGGCGTCAGTCTTCCCGATCGGGCGCGTCGCCTTGCGAAAGTGAATCTAATTTCGCATACTTTTTCGCCGTGCCCTTGTTTGACGCTTCCGACGCGCGCCGCATGATGGCGCTGTTTGGCGGTTGGTTCGGTGGTCCTCGGGTGGTCCTTCGCGGCCGAACCATCGACGGAGCGAAACGCGAGGTTGCTTGGATAGCCCTGGGGATGCTCGGCGAACCGCCCACGCGTGTTGCTCGCGATGCGCTGGACGGCTGCCGATATCTGATCGCAGTCGAGCACTACGAGCGCGCTTTGGAGCTCATCCCGAATTCCGTTTCGGTCGATTGGGACCTGGCGCCAATGCTTCACCTCGACCGCGACCGGCTTGCGCCCTTGATCGCGCTCGCCCAACATGCGGGACGCCGCAAGCGCCGCCGACCTCCTCGAGTACGAGCCGACGTCGTGACCGCCGTTCGTCACCTCTACGCCCGCTCCCTGAGCGGTGAACCTGTCACTCCGGAGGACCTGAGAGATGCGCTTGGCGATTGGGCGTGAGCTCGAGGAGGTACCGATCGTGCCGGTGGCGTCCGACACTCGCTCGGTTCTCTACTACCCTGTATTGTACTGGTCTGTGCTCGACTCGGACGGCTGCCGGCACGTGAAACGCCTCTGGTTGCGACTGGACAAAAAGACATGAGCCGGCGCCCCAAACGGTTGCGCCGGCTCGAGTCCTGGTCAGTGCTTCTTCAGACGCGCGTCACGCCTTCGGTTGCTGCGCGGATTGATCGGCAAGCTGCTGCTGCCGGTCTCTCGCGTTCTGCATGGCTTCGTTGCGCAGCCGGTCAAAAACTCCTTCATCAGGAAAAACAACAGTCGTGACCGAGTGACCTGCTCGAACAGGTACGAGGTACGTTCCCGCTCCACGGCGCCACGTGGCGCGACAAAACCAGAAGTCCTCCGAGATGAACTGCACAGGGTGTCCGTCCTCATCTCCGACGATGCCCGTTGCCTGGAACGCCAGCGGTCTCCCCCGTCCTTGTGGGTCGAGCGGTTGGCAAAGTGGCGTTGCTGAGAGGTGTCCCCAGTACGCCGGCGCGGACATCAGCGTTGCACCTAGTCCGGTCAGCGCGGGGAAGCACGGCACGCGTTTCTCGGGATCAGGGTCCGAGGGCGGCCGCACGTAGCGCACATCGAATTGCGGCATGAGTACCGCCGTCACCTTTTCGGGGTCGGTACGGTCCACATACGCTGCTGAGACCATGGGTGTGAATTGCATCGGGTCGCCCGCATCCGCCTCGGCTATCTTTCTTCCACTCGGCAGCTCGATGAAATTGGGCTCACCGGGAGGCCCGATCTGCAGCGAGGGCGTGAGCTGCATCGCGTAATGGATCAGCTCGCTCACGGCCTGGACGGGCAGGAGCACATCCCCGTCCAGCTGCAGCACCCACCAGTAGGGCGGCTCTCGGTGCTCGTTGAGAAACTGCAGCGCCTGTCCGGCGAGAATGTTTCTGTGCTCTGTGAGGTTGCTGATCCCATCGCTGCGAATGATCGCCACGCCGAGCGGGCGGAGCGCGTTCAGTGTGCGCTCGCCGTTGCGCTCGAGTCCTCGATGGGTCGGACAAATGACGAGCATCCGTTGAAAATGGTCCCGTCCGATCGTCGTGGTGGGTGCTTGTTCGGTTTCAGTCATCTCGGCTCCTTCGTTCTCGTGGTTCGTCCTTGCGGACTTGCAAGCGTCCCGAGACGGGTAGTGCCTCGAGAACAATCGTTAGCGAGTCGTCGCGGTTCTTGAAAGCCGCGCCGACTCGGGTCCAGTATGTCTTTCCGTCGCGCTCTGTGAGCGCGTACACCTTGAGGTTCGTCCTAGCCATCCTTCCTCTCTTTCATCCTGTAGGTTCCGTCCTCCTCGAAAGTCGCGGAAGGTTCGAGGAGATCCAATCCGGGCGCCTGGCGCACCCGCTTGTTGAGCCAGTGCGCGGGCGCTTCCTTGAACCCTTCCTTGCGCGACCCACAACCGTCGGATCCCATCTTGTCGGTGAGGAAATGACCGCAGAATCCTTCGAATGGCGAGAGGCTCGCCGCCGATTCCCAATGCGTGCATTTCCAGCATGGTCCTCGGAGCCGCGCGGTAGGACGTCCGAGATAGCTGGCGGCATCGAGCAATACGGCTTTGAGCAAGGCGGCCTCGAGCAGAGCAGCAGCCCCGTGGAAGCGCCGGGGGTCTATTCGAGCTCCCGGGCTTCCGGGACACCAAGCATCGGGACTCAGCACCGTCGCGCCCTGTTCTCGGATGACGAGCAGGACAACGGCGGACGGTGGAGTCTGATAGGTGAGGAGGTTCTGTGGGTCCTCCCCGATGCTCTCGAGAACCCATTGCATGGGCGCGCGTACGGCTCCACACGCCAGGCACCATGCAACGGAACCAGATCCGTCCGGACCGATGAGGGGAAGCCAATTGTGTTTCATCTCGGCTCCTTCGGGGAGCCTTGCCACTCGTCGCGGCTCGGTACTTGCGCTTGCCTGACCAACGCCCGCAAGGCGTCGCCGAGGTCGCGCGCAGCTTCCCCTGGACTTCCTGATTCCACAAGCACATTGACCAAGACCGGCTCGGGCGCGTCACGTGCGTCGCCAGACCAAACATGGGCCGGGAAGGCTAGCGTCCAGACCGTCATGACGCTTCCTCGATCGCGAGCTCCAGCACGTCCAGGGCGTTCCCGATCGATTCGGCTAGAAGCGCAGACGGCTGGTTCTGCAGGCATGCTCTCAACGACACGAGCCATCGGCGGGCAAGTGCGGGCCGCTGTTGCTCGAACGCCTTGAAAACGCCATAGCGCGCGGCCTCGGCGGCGTGGCGTTGCTTGCCCTCCAATGTAGTTTCGATCATGGTCCGCAGCAGATGCAGCTCCGGGTCGATGTCCTCTCGGCTTCGCATTGTTGGCACCCTCCGGTTCAGTCGTTGCGCAAACGCCGACGGGGGGACGTCGGGCGTTCCTGGGATTCGTTCGTTCATTCTGTCTTTCTCTCTTTCTGCCGGCGAAGCCGGCGCCATCGTTCAGTTCTTGTCGAGGCCTACATCCCGCAGATGCACTGTCAACGCGGCGGACTCCAGCGCTGCCCATGCTGGGAAGTTCTCGGCCTCGATGCCGCCTCGCCCAATGTAGTCGCACACAATCAAAATCGATCCGTCGCTTTGCTCCACGATCCGCGTGCCCGGAACGTCCACGGTCATTTCCTCCACGAGCTTTCGCAAGCGTTCACTTCTCGGCATGGGTTGTCCTTTCGCTTCACGGCGCTACCGCCGGCACAAAGGCGATGCGCCCGCTGCATCGTGCGCGTGCCTCAAGGAACGACGTGGCGCCGGTCCAAGCTGCGCAGCCGGGGAAGGTCGGACCGAATGCGTGCGCCAGCTGCTCGCCCCCGGCAAACAGTGCTACCTCGAGGCCGTCGCCGTCACACGCTGCCGCGACCTGGTAACAGCGCCCGGGCTCGCCCGTGAAAAGAGCACTCAGCCACTCGCCGGCGGACAGGCCCACTCGCAGGTCTCCCGCAGCGGTGTATCCGGCAGGCATGGCCGCGATCGCGAGCTCGCCGAGATCCGGGGGCGCCTCGAGGCCGCCGGCGCCGCCCAGGTCCTCGAGGCCGCCGGCGCCGCCCAGGTCCTGGCCGCCCTGCTCGAGGACTCCGCCGAGCTCGACGCGGCCGCCGGCGCCGTCCAGGTCCTCGAGGCCGCCGGCGCCGCCCAGGTCCTGGCCGCCCTGCTCGAGGACTCCGCCGAGCTCGACGCGGCCGCCGGCGCCGTCCAGGTCCTCGAGGCCGCCGGCGCCGCCCAGGTCCTGGCCGCCCTGCTCGAGGACTCCGCCGAGCTCGACGCGGCCGCCGGCGCCGTCCAGGTCCTCGAGGCCGCCGGCGCCGCCCAGGTCCTGGCCGCCCTGCTCGAGGACTCCACCGAGCTCGCCGGCGACGGCGCCGCCCAGGTCCTGGCCGCCAGTTCCGCCGCTCGGGTAATCGACGTCTGCATAGATGACGTTCCCGGTTCCCTCGGATGTCCCGTGGTCCTGCAGGCTGCAGGAGGTGAGCGCCAGCAGGAGGACCGACAACGCCAAGCCGAACCGCTCGATCAGGAATTGCATCGCTTTCAGCGCGGCCCACGCATCCTGGGGCTTGTCCGCGTCTAGATATGCGCTGACCAGGTTGTCGCGCGCCTCGAACAGCTCAGAGCGCGCATCGCTGCGTGCTGCCCGATCGCCAGGGGTTGCATCCCAAGTGCGCCGCCCTAGCCAGTTTCGCCAAGCGATTGACCACTGGACGATCCGCATCCGCACGACCGCATGCGCCGCTTCCGATCCCGGCGTAGGATATCGAGGGCCTCTGCCCGGACCCCCTCCCAGGTCGTCGGCTCCGGGCGCGTCTCCGTAATCATCTGTTCTCCCTGCCATCGCGTCAGTAGTGGGATCGCTGGCGGGCCCCTCTTGCTTCTCCGTCTCTCGTACCATCGTCTCTCCTCGTCCTGTTCTAGGACTCTGTCCTCCAGCCGCACGGCAAGCGCGACAGCTGGACGCCGTTCGAGGCTGTGGCCTCCCTTCGGTTCTGGAACCATGGCATAGGTATACCCCGTCTGCCAGTCCTCAACCCGCTTGACCAATGCTCCCGTGAAGTCCTCGTTTTTCTTCACAGGCGGCAGAAACCCTTTCCCTGATCGGAGTCGGCGAAACCGGAACGGGGCCGACTTTGGGACTTGGGTCAGCTTGGCAAGCTCGCCCACATTCGCGTCCGGATCGCTCGCCATCTTCACCAGGTAACCCGCCAGCGCTTCAGTGGATCGGGCTGCATCCGCGGTGCTCTCCAGGCCCCAGTCGGTTGCGATGGCATGCCCTCCGATCCATGCCCGAACCCCATTCGGATCGCCGCGGTCGGGAGTCGCCTCAGTGCCGAGGATGATCTGCTCACGCCCGACAGCACCCGCTTGCGTACGCGTGAACGTTTCGGTGCGGAGTTCGGCGGCGAGCTCGGGCGAGTACAGCATCAGGTTCGCGTGGGGCCACCCGCTCATGTGGGACTCGATCACCATCGCCCACTGGTTTCGAGGGTCGGCCCAACCCCGTTTGACGCACGCTCGGCGTAGCCTCTTCAAAAACTTTCCCGTCATCGTGGACAGTGCGCGGTAGGCGGTCTGCGCATCCGGCCACGGTTTGCCGCTGTAGTACCCGTTGCGGTCGATCGTCAGCACGAGGAAGCACCAACCTGTTTCATGGTGCCGGACATCGGAGACGGCCGATCGCAACCGAGCAAAGAGCGTGTGCGAGTTGTGCCGGGCACAAGCGCCGTCACACCTCCAGGAGCCGCAGGTGTAGGGCCGTCGGATCTTCAGTTCCGGAGCAGCGTGACGCCAACTCCAGAGCCACCAGTCACGCCCCCCGCGGTTGGCGCAGTTTCGCACGTGCTTTGGCAGACTTAGGTCATGCCGATCGGGGCCCTTCGCTGCGATCGCGCAGTCTCCGCTCCGATGTCGCGGCGACTTATCCTTATGTCGACAAGGGCCCGCGGCTTCCTCGGGGGGACGATCGAGGAATCGATTTGCAGCCGGAGTGCAACCGGCTTGCGCGGCCACCCGTTCGAGGCTACCTTCAGCCACGGAACGCCCCGCTAGTGCGTGTCTTTCCCTCGGTCCGCCAGCAGAAACGTTCCAGCCGCTCCAGCGTCAACGCTGGGGCGGTTTGCTTTTGTCGGGGGCCCCTCGGCACCTCGGAACGCTACGGCTCGCCAGCGGGCCCACGCAAGCCGGCAGTGGACAGAATGGCGACCACTGAACGGCTGTAGGGGGTACGCATTCCGGGCTTGAATGCGTCCCCCCCCCTGATCGCGGGTTTCGGGCCTCGACGATGATCGCTGAATAGCCACTTGCGGCTTGCATGCCTTCGCCGGTTGTGCCTGCCAACTGGAAGTCGACAACCCAGTTGGCTGCCCGTTTTTCCGCACTTCGTGGTTGACTCGGGCGGGCCGCCGTGACGGCTGGACGGCGGTTCCTCCGGGGTTCATGCTCCTGGCATGCCGAGGGTGAGCGAGATCAGCAGTGTAATGCTTTGTGCGCAGCTGCCGCGACCGCAGCATCGGGCGAGGGTACGCACGGGAGCATTTGGCCGATCTGCGCGTACCCAACCGAACGAAAGAAGGAGACAGAATGAAACTCATTGATCGCCTATCCGATGTCGCCGACGCCCTCGTGGTTTTGCCCCGTGAGCTCCAACACCTCGTGGACAGCGCTCGGAGCATCGAACGTGCTTTGTTGCATCCCGAGGATCGCATCAAGCACTTGGTGACGATCCAGCTTTCCCGTTACGACGAGGCAGCTAAGGTCTGGAAGTACGCGGCGCACAGTCGGCGCCTGGCCTTGGATGTGTCTGAAACTCGCGGCATCGGAGCGCGGACAGAGTTCCGATTCGACGCACTGGAACCCGAGTTGCTGTACGACTTCCAATTGCACGCGCCGACGGGTTTTTTGGTCAGTGATATTCGCGTTGGCGCCCAGTCACGTTTTCCCGGTTCCGCCTCGGGTGGGATTCAGTACGGGCACGTGAACACCGGGCAACCTGGTCAGATCGTGACGTTCATCGTCGAGTGTTTCTAGTGGTGAAGCGCGGGGCTCAAGTCGTCGACCTCGAGGGATACCGCCAACGCAGGCGGATCGATGAGAAGCTCTGTGCTCTATGCGGCAAACCGCGCGCCGCTGGAAACCTGGCGCTGTGCGAAGCATGCCGAGCCGAAGAAGTGAAATGGGCCGCGCGCTCCCTTCGCGCTCGGCGCATCGCACTCGGCCTCTGCACTAGATGCGGCCGCGAACGGGCGCCGGCGGGATTCCGGACCTGCTCACGGTGTCGCCGGCGGCGACGCTCGACTTGACAAGCATCGGCTTTGCCCACGCGAGGGCTGGCTGGTCCAACTTGTCGAGCATGCGCTCATAGGCACCGTCGAGCGTGCGCGCTGTCACCGCAGCGACATCGAGCAGCACGTGGCCCGGGCGGTGCGTCAAGCACGCTGCGCGGTCGCTGGCGATGAACGTCCGATCAACAGTGCAGTGGGGTCCGTCGACGTCGAGATCGAGTATCAGCCAAGCTCTATGCACCGGGGGCTCCTAGGCAGAGCGCCCGGGCCGGTCCTCGAACTATGGCGCGTATCCCCAGGGAAGGCCGGCCCGTGCGCTCCTAGATTCTAGCTCGAAAGCTTCGCCGGGCCAACGTCCGGGCCGGCTCATCTAGGATGGGCTATCATCGCAGCATGAAAACTTCGCTGCGCTCAGTGGGTCTCCTCGTTGGTCTGGTTGCTCTGTCGAGCTGCTCGCTGTTTCGCGGCAAGCCGCCCGAGCTGCTTCCGTGCGATCCGCAGGACGTGTGCATCGAGGTCGAGGAAGGCCTGCGCATCTGCGGCCAGCCCGCCGAGCTCGCGGAGCGTGCCGCGGCCGAGCTCGAGGCCCTCGGCGCCGAGTAGTCAGACCCCGACGCGCCAGCCCGAACCGGTGTAGGTGTAGAGCGTCACGTCTCGATTCCACGCGCGCTCTTTCTCATCCGCGATCCAATTCTGCGCGCCGCTGGCGGTGAGGTTGCGCGGAGCTGTCCACCTGGTTGCACCCGTCCACGGATCCCGCACCGAGATCAGGCGCGGTTGTGTCGCTGGTCGGAACCACGGCAACCAAGCGCCGACAATCGGATATGGGCTGCTCATGCTCGCGGGCCTTTCGGGTCGCTTGGGGGTCGAAAAGATAAGGTGCCGTTGGGCCTGCTCGGCAGGCTTTTGCCAGCGACGGCGCCGAGGAAGGCAGCCATGGCCATTGAGGCGAACTGGAGAGCCTGATCGCCAGTGATTGAACCGAGGGCGGCGAGAACGAAGACGCCGACCAAGGCGACGAGGGCGAAGAGGAGGATCGCTACTGTCGTGTGCATAGCGGCTCGATCGAGTAGAAGGCCGAAACCTCTACGAGAGTTCGGCGGTTTCGTGCCACGGCTCCTCCCCATGAGTTGCCGTCAATAGTCGCGATCGCATCCTCGAAGACTTCCTCCACGATCCCATGGTGCCGTTTCGGGGCATCGATGTAATAGAGGTCTCCGGGGCGCGGGGTCGTCGTTCGTGGCAGACGGAAGAGAAACCCGTACTGTTCGTTTTCGCCGAATGCCCACCACCAATCGGCAGGAGCAAGGCTCTCCTGCTTGAGAATGGCCAGGATGAAGATCCCGCACCACTCGAGATGCCCGGTGACTTTCTTGAGGACAGCCCAGTGGAAGTAGCGTGCTGGATCGTCGTTCCCCAACTCGGCCCGAGCAGCCTCGAGGAACGCCTCCCGCTTTGCTTCGGGTGTGACTCGAGGGCGAGGCCGCAAGGCGGCAAGAATCGGCGCCACCCTCGAAAGGAAACTGGCGTACCACGATGAGCGTTTGGGCCTGAGATCGCTCATAGGACAATGCCTCCGATCGCGCCGATGAAACGCTCCTCGTTGGCGAGCTCGTTTGCGGGCAGAACGGTTTCATGGATCGACAGCGCTGCGTAATCGCATTGGGAGTTGTTTCCTCCGACGTAGGAACCACCGAGAACAATCCTGTCAGCGATCGGGTTGCCCGGGTACGTATACGCGTTCAGCACTTGAGGTGTTCCGTTGATCCGAATCGCGACCATGCCGGAGACGCCGTCAAAGAGAAACGAGACCACCGACAAAGGTAGCGCAGCCGTCAGCCCCGACACCCTTCTCCAGCCTGCCGCTCCGACATAGACTCCTAGCTCGTCGCTCCCGAAGTGGCGTCCGAACCCAAGCCGTCCCGTTTCTACGTCGCAAAAGAATGTGTTCGTTCCCGAGGATGGCCCGACCGCGATGCAGAACACCCATGTGTGGCTCGTGCTCGCGCTCGCCAGGCCTGTTACGTCGAGGAAGTCGTCCACCCCATCGAACCGCAACCCAGCGGAGCCGTTCCCATAGTACGGCTGCAGATCCGGATTCGGCTGGTCTGCGACTGGCCCGACCGGTTGCAGACTCTTCCAGGTTGCATCAAGGACTTGGTCGACCAGGACGTCGGTCACCGCCAGCGTCGAAACGCCATCCCCCAGGTAGGACGATGAGAGTCTATCGCATAGGAATAGAGTCACCAGGCCGCCGGTAATCGAGGTCCCATCCAGCCGGCAGGAGTAGTAGCCACCTGCATCGGGGCCCACAATCGATCCGGTGCCTCCGGCCTCTGCCACCACGGCCCCGGCTCCGCTCAACAGGAACGTTGCCGTTGCACTCCCTCCGATCCTGATGCGGAAGTTTCGCGATCCAGCAATCCGCTTCGCTCTTGCCATGCAGGAGGCTTGGCTGGTGCCGGCAACCGTCGATGCCGTGTAAACTCGGTGGTACCCGTTGCTTGTGTCCTCGGTCAGGATGTAGGGATCAGCGTCCGCGATTGGATCGAGCCCTTCGGTGGTGTCCCACGCAGAAAGGTTCGCATTCACGTTTGCTCGGGTGGTGACGATCCCGGCGTTCTTGTTGAGGAGACAGATCCGGCTGGATGGCTCGGAAGGCACAAGACCGTACGGCTGCACAACTCGCCGGTTTCGCTCTTGTACGCGCCTCCGTTGCATGGGCTAGGCCAGCTCGACCTGCAGGTCGACTCCCGTCGCGAAAAGGGAAGCGCGGACCAAGTAGATCGTCCCCGTCGTTGGCAGCTGCAGCACGACGTTCCTCGTATTCCCATAGAGTAGTCGGCTGCCGCGCTGGACATTCGCTCCGCCGTCAGCTGCAGCGGCCAGCGTCGGATCGATGCTCTGCAGATCGTCGGCTGCGAGCGCCCACCACACGTCCCCCCCAAGGGCGGTGACGTGGGCATAGTGCCCGCGCCACTCATCGGGGAGGGGATCGGACTGCGAAACGTTCGTCGCCGTGAACAGCCGGACCGTGCTACCCGTGGCAAGCAGCGGGTCCGGAGTCATGGGGGGCGCCACGTAGTCGACGATCGGCGCGTTGGGGTCCTGGCCCGACATTACGCCGCGGCCCCGGCGCTTCTCGCATTGTAGATCCGAATGCCGCGCGCCTCTTCTGGGATGTACCAGTCGACGGTCGAAACGTCGGTCACAACGAGGCCGCTTCCCGCGATGTCCTCGGCATTGATTACGAAGTCGGTCAGCGTGCGGCTTGCTTCGGGAGCGGTCAGAAGTCCCATCGCTGCACCAGCCGGAGTGTTCCTCGCGATCAACACGCCGCGAGTCACAGAGCCGCGCGCCGTGACTGTCACCGTTCCGCCGACGAGAGTTGCGATGCCCTTCTGGCTGTTCCCATTGTACGGGAGGTCAGCCACGGCCAGAGTTTCGGGGTAGCCGGTGATTTGAATGTCCACCGTCCCGAGGAGATTGTACGAGCTGCTGTAACAGACGTTGCACCCTGGGGCAGTGCCCCCCGCGCCAGTGCCGATCTCGAGGCCGACTCCGTTCCCATCTCCAGAGACGGCGTCTGCCAGAACCAACTCGGAGCAGCGCGTTTGGATCGCATTGGTTACCGAGGTCGCGTTGAAGCATTGAAGCGACGAGAAGCCGATTTGGTCGCCCCAGATAACCAATCCCGCGTCGTCGCAAAGAAGCGCACCGTGGACAAGCGGATGCACCCCTCCGCTCAGCTGTAGCGCGCTGCCGCAAGCTCGGAACAGGCAACCAGCCGATCTCACGTTTGCGAGCAGGCCGCCGTCAACGTCCTGGACCGCGCATCGGTTCATCCACAGCGCGGTCCCCGTCGCGCCACCATTCACGCTGACCGGGAGGCTGCTCGAGGCTGCAGTCACGTTGCAGCCATCGAGTATCACTCCGCGGTAAACCTCGGCCAGGAGCGTCTCGAAGGCTACGGATTGCCCAAGCTTGCAGCTCTTGATCCGGAAGCGTTGCGTCAGCAGTCCCGTCCCGCCCGAACGCGCCTGCACGACAACATCCCCGATGCTCGGCAGGGTCTCGATCACGAAGGTATCGCCTGGCGAAGGGTTGTAGGGCAATCCGTCATCGCCCGTGAACTGAGAGATCGAAGCTACGTCGACTCCGGCCGCGTGCGGGTTGGCTCGCGCCACCCACGCGATCGCGCCGAGCGCGGTCCCACTTGTCATGCGAAGCCGCATGCCCACGTATGGCGTCCAGTCCGCGATCGCGGCCGCCGTCAACAGAGCGCTTTCGGGTGTCGCATGGTTCCTGTCGGCAAACGTTGCCACGGCGTCGGTTGCGACGACGGTTTCCTGTCCCTCGATGAGCATCGCGTTTTCTCCGACGTCCACGTCGAGCCAGCAATGTGGGACTGAAGCGCCGGCTGCGATGGTCACAAGCGCGGTTGTGGCGAGCACGCCGACGGAAAGCCGTCGTTGCAGTTCATCGAACGTCGCGAGGGGAGCAGCTGCTCCTCCGGCGTTCTCGTCATTCCCTGTTGCGGGATCGATGGTCCACCCGATTTGGGATAACCAATCGAGACCCGTTGTCTCAACGATCCGTTCCCAATTGCCGCCGGCAGCGGCGGTAACAATCGTGATCCCATCCGGGGCCAACGTCGAAGTCGACTGCCGGTGGAAGTAGCAGAGGAGGGATTGCACCCAACATAGATCGGCATCGAGCACTGCTGCGAGCTCGGTCAGGTTCGCAACGGAAGCCAGCTGGGCTGAGTCCGTGCTGAAAGCTCCACTTGGCGGAATTCGTCCTCTTGTGTTCGGCATTGAGTCTGCTCCTGCTCTGGCGGTGCCTTGATTTCCGCCGGGTTTTTCCCCCCCAAGGAAGGCCACCACACAACCACTTGCGCTCCGGCCACCGCTGGGCCATGGTTGAGTCCCCCCCAAGGAAGGCCGCCGCACTCCATTGCCGACGGCCTTTCGCTATTTTGTCGGTTCTTGACTCCTTGGCTGGTCGCGATCGCGGAGTTGCTGGGGTCGTTCTCTGTCGATTGTTGAAGTGGCCGCCTACACAATTCCCTTATAGAGGGCGATCTCGACGCGGGGATCGTCGGCTGCGAAGATGCCCGCCAGCGGCCCCGTCGCAGTTCCGCCAGCATTCGCGGCGAGGGTGATCCGTGCCTTGGTGTAGGTGCCGGCGGTGACGCTGGCCGATGGATCGCCAGCGGTGACGGCGCTCTGATTCTTGGGGATGCTGAAGTAGAGGTCGTCGACGTCGCCTGCCGCTACCCAGGCCGCCGTCGTCGAGTTGTAGATTTCGACGGTGATGTCGACGCGAGAGTTTGTCGAGGTGAGCCCCTTCCGATTGAGGAAGCGCGCCTTCACGTCCATTACGTATCCGATGACACCAGGCGCGCTGTCTTCGGGGACTACGATCGTTCCGTTGTTCGGCGTGAACTCGAGCGTTTGCGGACCACTGACGTCCGTGAGCTCGATATCGCCGGCGGCCTCACAACGCAGGATCGCGATCGGGAGGCCGTTGGACGTGTTGGGGTCTGGCTGATAGAACGCCCCGCTGGGTGGGACTCGTACTCGATCGTTAGGCATCGTCGTTTTCCTTTTCTTCGTGTGCTGACTGTTGGAGTTTGCGCCCGGCCGCTTCCCAGCCTGCGCCGATGATTTCCTTAGCTGCCGCCCTCGCCATGCGCTTGAACTCCTCCGGGTTCATGAGCGCCGTTAGAATCGTTGCCGTGAGCGGGTTTGCCGTTTCCTTCTTTGGCTCGTTCCCCATTGCGTGCCTCCAGTTGCTTGTCTGCTTGCTCCTCCCGGAGCGCCGCCTCTTTGCGTGCAGCTCGCTGCTCGGCAACCTTGCGAGCGCGCGTGGTGACCTCTTCTTCGAGGATGCTGAACAACTCCAGGCCCTTCTCGGCGAACACGCCCCCGAGGACCTCGATGCCAGGTCCGGCCTTTTCGATCATGAACTTCCAGAGCTCCATTTTCTTCTCTGACTCGTCGCGCCGAATTTCAGCATCCAAGTT
>Ga0307423_1000794_pt1 | contig 20672 bp, 15 predicted proteins | sample SalMarWE160310MG_FD_202154 | JGI IMG/M metagenome (GOLD analysis project Ga0307423, IMG submission 202154) | Salt marsh sediment microbial communities from the Plum Island Ecosystem LTER, Massachusetts, United States - WE1603-10 | ecosystem: Environmental > Aquatic > Marine > Intertidal zone >...
CGCGCACCGACGAAGGTGGCACCCGTGGTATGCTCGAGCACCACCGGAACGTACCGCCCCACCAGGGAGAGCGTCCCGGGAAATGCAACCACCTTGTTGCGCCGCGTGCGGCCGAGCACGTGCCCCGGGCTGCGGGCCTCCTTCTCCACCAGGACCTCCTCCACGCGTCCCACTTCGCCGGCGTTGATGTCGGCCTGGATACCCCGGCTCACCTCGATCAGCGTCTCCAGGCGAGTCTGCGCGACCTCCGTGGGGAGGAAGTCCTCCGGCGGAAGCCGCGTGGCCGGGGTACCCTCGCGCGGCGAGTACTTGTACGTGAAGGCATCGTGGAAGCGGACCGTGCGTACCAGTTCCAGCGTCCGATCGAACTCCTCCTGGGTCTCGCCGGGGAATCCCACGATGAGGTCCGTGGTGAGCGCGACGTCGGGGATCCCGCGGCGCACCATGTCCACCTTCTCGAGGTAGCTCTCGACGGTGTAGCGGCGGAGCATGCGCTTCAGCGTCCGGTTCGAGCCCGACTGGGCGGGGAGGTGCAGCATCTCGCATACGGCGGGCTCGGTGGCCATGACCTCGACGAGCTCCGGCGTGACGTCGTTCGGGTGCGGGGAGGTGAACCACACCCGCCGGATTCCGTCCACCCGGGCGACCGCGGCGAGCAGCCGGGGGAAGTCCCACACCCCGTCGACCCAGGAGTTCACGGTCTGGCCCAGGAGCGTCACGTCGCTCACGCCCGCTTCCGCGAGCCCGCGCACTTCGGCGAGGATCTCCTTGGCGCCCCGGTCCTTCTCCGGCCCGCGCACGTACGGGACGATGCAGAACGTGCACCGGTGGTCGCACCCCCGCTGGATCGGGATCCAGGCGGACGCACCTTCCTTCCGGCGCTGCTCGAGCCCCTGGTAGTTCTCGCCGAGGTTCAGGTCCAGGACGGCCAGCTGCCTCCGCCGGCGGCCGTTGGTCCCGGCGGAGCTCGCCGCGCCGCCGGTGCGCGCGCCCGCTCCGAGCTCGTCGAGCGCGTCGGGGAGGCCGCGGTATCCGTCGGGGCCCATCACCAGGTCCACCTGGCCACCCCGGTCGAGCAGCGTCTCGCCCAGGCGCTGCGCCATGCACCCGGTCACGCCGAGCACCAGGCCGGGGCGCTCGCGCCTCAGCGCGCTCAGCTGGCCGACCCGGCCGAGCACCCGCCGCTCCGCGTGCTCCCGCACGGCGCAGGTGTTCACGAGCACGACGTCGGCCTCCTCGGGGGTGCCGACGATCTCGTAGCCGCGCGCGGCGAGGATGCCCTCCATCAGCTCGCCGTCGGAGATGTTCATCTGGCAGCCGTACGTCTCGACGTACGCGCGCCGGGTGCGTCCGGTCGTGCTCATGTGGTCACATCGTAGGATTCGCGAGGGGCCACGCAATATACAGATGGTCCGCCGTGCCTCGAAGGACTCCGTTCAGCAGCCCCTCGGGGGACGGTGGCGCCTCCGGTGCCGCGACGCGGAGGTAGTCGCCCGTCAGCGCCGTCCCTCCCCGGCCCTCCAGCACCACGCTGGCTTCTCCGCCCAGGCGCGCGGCACGGTAGGCCCGCCCCTTCTCCTGTGCCAGGGTGCGGAGCTCGCGGCCGCGCTCCCCCGCGACGCGCTGCGGGACCGGGTCGGCGAGGTCGACGGCCGCGGTCCCCTCCCGCGGGGAGTAGGGGAAGACGTGCAGGTAGGTGAAGGGGAGCTCGCCGACGAGATCGACCGTGTCGCCGTGGTCTCGTTCGGTCTCGCCCGGAAAGCCGGCGATGACGTCGGCTCCGAGCCCCAGGTCCCCGATCCTACTCGCGATCTCGCACGCCCGGCGTCGGTATTGCTCGCGCGTATGCCACCGGCGCATGCGGTGCAGGACGGCGTCGGCCCCGCTCTGGAGCGGCATGTGCAGGTGGGGTGCCAGACGACCCCCGCTGGTGGCGAGGAGCCCGAGGAGGTCGTCGTCGACCTCCGTGGCCTCCACGCTGCCGAGACGGAAGCGGACGTCGGGCACGCGCTCGAGCAGAAGGCCGACGAGCCGCGCCAGCGACCAGCGCGGATCGAGATCGCGGCCGTAGTGTCCGATGTGGATCCCCGTGACGACCAGCTCGGGGTGGACATGCGCGAGGGCGCGGGCCTCCGCCACGATCTTCTCGGGCGGCCGGGAGCGGGACGCGCCACGGGCCAGGCGGGTCGCGCAGAACGAGCACTTCCGGTCGCACCCGTCCTGGACCTTGAGCCATCCGCGGGTGGCGCCTAGCCGTCGGCGGAGGAGCTCCCCCCCGATGGGCTCGCTGTCGATGCGGTCGAGCGGCACGCGCAACTCGATCTGGACCGGTCCGTCGGGTGCGAGCGCCCCGGCGACGGCGACCGGGTCGTGACCCTCGACCACCCCCGCCACCTCGTCCATGCCGTGGTATTCGGCCGCCCTCAGCGCCGCCGAGCACCCCGCGACCACGAGGCGGAGGCCGGGGCGCTCGCGAGCGAGGCGGCGCAGGAAGCGTCGGGCCTCGGCGTCGGCCTGGTTGGTGACCGTGCAGGTGTTGACGACGCAGGCGTCCGCTTCCGACCAGGAAGGAACGGCCCGGGCGCCGCGCGCCTCTGCCTCCTGGCGCATGCGCTCCGTGTCGTACTGGTTGGCCTTGCAGCCGAAGGTGTGGAAGTAGACCCGCACGGAGCGACGGAGCCGCTAGAATCCGGACACGCGCACGGAGATCGTCCCGCGCCAGAAGGACTCGGAGAGGACGGCGTCCTCCCGGGTGCCCTTCTCCAGCGCCAGGTCCAGCGCGGCGCGCACGAAATCCCCGGACCGGCTCAGATGGAGACCGAGCCCGCCGGCCCACACGGACTCCGTCGGCGTGCCCTGGTTCAGCACGAACGGCAGGTCGCTCTTGCGGTAGCCGAAGCGCAGCGGCGCCTGACGCCCGAAGATGCTCGCCCGGCTGAGCTCCAGCCCCACCCCGTAGGACGTCGTCGTGCCGACCGACGTCCCCTGGGTCAATTGGCCGTCGATACCCGACCAGTCGGCTCGCGTCAGCCCCGCCGACAGCGACAACCCGGGCGCGAGGACCGCGGTCCCACCCACGCGAAGCTGCAGCGGAATGTCGAAGGACTGCGCCGCTCCCTCGGTGTCCGACGACGGCGAAGCTTCGAGCCCGGACGACCAGGTGAGGCTCCCCGCCACATGCCCGAACGAGCCGATGTTCGCGTAGACTCCCCCCGTCAGGGACGCGCCCGAGTAGGTCCAAAGGCCTCCCGCCTGATAGGGCTCCACGGGCTCCTGCCCAGCGGGTATCACGAAGTCGCGCACGAGCCGACGTACGACCGACCCCGTGTAGCGCGCAGCGGAGATGCCCACGGAAGCACGGTTGCCGACGCGGCGCGCGACGCCCAGACGCACCTGGGACACGCCGCCGTTCGAGGTGAAGTGGTCCGTGGCGTCCACCGGGCCGTTCACGAGGTCGACGGTGACCGGTCGCTGCGCCTCGTAGCGCTGGTCGAACACCGACTCGAAGCTGAGCGTCACCACACCCAGCTTGGGCGTGGGGTAGGCGATGCCCATGCTCGGGAAGCGGGTTCCCTGGAACGTGGACACGACCGCGGCGTCCGCGGGCTGCACGTCCACCCAGGAAGGCTGGGCCGTGATGACCACGGTGGGGAGCGCGAAGCCCACGGCGGCGGCCGGATCGGAGGCCAGCAGGGCCGCGCCCTGCAGCCCGATGCCGACGCCGCCCAGTGCCCGGCTGCGGGCGTCGATCGGGTCGGCGGGGACGCCGAGACCCGCCGCGTTGAGGAGCGATTGGGCCGACGCGGCCGCCGGCAGGGCGGCCAGGGCCAGAAGGGCGACGAACCAGGGACGCCGCGTCATGGCAGCTCCACCGATCGGCCCGCGGTGATCACGAGCTTCAGCACCGGTGCGTCCAACGTGGCCGGGCCGTAGAACGACGCGAACGCGATCGACACCGGCTCGAACGTCGACAGGAGCGCGAGCGTGTGCGGCGGCGGTAGCGCCGCCGTCGTATCCGGTGACAGGAGGGAGCGCACGAACTGCGTGATCGGGATCTCGATCTCGCTGTCCGCCTCGTCCGTGAAGAGGTCCGCCGCGAAGCGCTTCCCGATGCTGGTCGTCAGGAGCGACGTGCCCAGAGGCGACTTGGGGAGCGTCGAGCGGTCGAAGACCGGACGCACGTCCAGGTTCACGGTGTCGGTGGGCGCGAACGACGGCGTCGTCCTCCGCGTGCGCAGCACCAGCGACGCGTAGTTCACCCGTTGCGCGGTGAGCTCGAGGGGGCACGTGACGGCCGCGCACAACTTGGGCTCGCTCAGGGACTGCGGGACCGTGACGTCGAAGACCGATCGCCAGGAGGGCGTTCCCCCCGCCCGTAGCTCGTCGTCCGGTGCCGGAGCGGAGGGCGTATAGACGAACGTCATCTGCAGGCGGTTGGCCACCAATACCACGGTGGTGTCGGGGTTGCTGGACGGCCGGGCGTCGACCTGCAGCAGGACGTTCCTGACCTGCAGGCGGACTCCCCCCGTGAGCGCCACCAGGCGCGTGCCCTGGTTCGCCGAGGTCGTGTCCGACCAGGCCGCCACCTGCGCGGAGTCGAGCTGGAAGACCGCCGAGTCGCCCTGTGAGCGCTCCCAGACGGTGGTCACCGCGTTGAATACGGGGCCCGCGCCGGGCTCCTCCCACGGCTCTTCGTGACCGAGGCTGTCCACGGCCAGGTCCCACGTGGCGGTCGGTGGGTCCCACGTCTGACCGAACATCCCGATCTCGAGAGACACGGGACCGTCGGCGGCAGAGCCCACGGTGTCGACGACGGCGATGATCCGCCCCCCCAGCACCTGGAGGAGCGTATCCGTACGCTGTGTCCCGGTGGTGTCGCGCACGGTGGCGCTGGTCGGCACGTTCTGGAGCGTGAGGAGCGTGTGGGCCTCCAGCGAGTCGCCGTAGGCGTGCGCCACGATGCCGAGACCGAGCTCGTCGGTGGTGCCGAACCCGCCGAAGACCGCCAGGTTCGAGCCCCACTCGCTCCAGGGAAGGCGTACCTCCACCGTGACGGGTTCGTCCGGCAGGAGCGTCTGGTCCACCCCGGTGGGCGAGACTTCCTTGCACGCGGCGCTCCCGAGGACGACGAGCCCCAGGAATGCGGCCGTTCGGTTCCGGATCACGCCCTACACCTCAGGTTCGGCACGGTCCCTCACGTACTCGGGTCTTCGTTGCGCGCCGCTCTCACGGCAGTTCCCGGAACGGCGCCGGGAGCAGCTCGCCCAGCGTCCACTCCCTTCGATCCCCATCCGCCTCCGACACGATGCTCAGCTCCGGCGCGAACTCGGCCAGAACCTGCCGGCACGCGCCGCAGGGCGCCACCGCCTGGGCGCCGTCGGTCACGATCGCGATGGCCTCGAAGCGACGCGCTCCCGCCGCCACCGCCGCGCACACCGCCGCGCGCTCGGCGCACTGGGTAAGACCGTACGAGACGTTCTCGACGTTGCACCCGACGTGCACGGTGCCGTCCTCGGCCAGCAGTGCCGCCCCCACGCGGAATCCCGAGTACGGAGCGTGCGCCCTCTCCCGCGTCGAACGGGCCCGCGCGAGCAGCGCGTCAGGATCCAAGCCCGCCGTCCTGCCAGACGCGAGGAACCCTCGCGGTGAAGCCGGTCAGAATCTCGTAGCTGATGGTTCCCGCCAGCTCCGCCACCTCGTCCACGGTGATGTGCGCTCCGCCGTCGGCACCCACGAGCGTTGCCACCTCGCCCGCTTCCACCCCCGGCACGTCGGTGATGTCTACCACCGTGACGTCCATGGAGATCCGTCCGACCATCGGGACGCGCGTTCCGCGCAGCAGCGCGGAGCCCCGGTTTCCGAGGGCGCGGGGCAGCCCGTCGCCGTAGCCGATGCCCAGCGTGGCCCACCGCTCGTCGCGCTCGCTGCGGTACGTGGCGCCGTAGCCCACCGTCGTGCCGGCCGGCGCCTCGCGCACGTGCACGACCCGGGCCCGCACGGACGCGACCTCCTCCGGAGCGGGCAGCCCGGCGCCGACGCGCCCGCCGTAGAGGAAGATCCCCGGGCGCACCGCGTCGGCCGCGTACTGCGGACAGCGCAGGGCTCCCGCGCTGTTCAGGACGTGCACGAGGGCGCCCGCGGGCGGGGCGGCGCGGGACAGCGTCGCCTGCAGACGCTCCCACTGCTCGGCCACGGTGTCGCCGGATTCGTCGGCGGAGTGCAGGTGGGTGTAGCTCGCTTCCCAGCGTACCCCGGCTCGGTGCGCCTCGTGGGCCAGGGGCGCCCACGCGTCGACCTGCCGCCAGTCGAAGCCGGCCCGGCCCATCCCCGTGTCGATCTCCAGGTGGAACGCCGCGGGCCGCTCCCCGGCCTCGTCGCGGAGCCGGTCCAGGGCGCCCGCGCTGGAGACCGAGAGCGTGAGGTCGGCCCCCAGCGCCGCGCGCACGGAGCCCGGCGGCGCGGGGCTGAAGACGATGACCGGACGGGTGACGCCCATCGCGCGCAGCGCGACCCCCTCCTCCACCGCGGCCACGCCGAACGCCCACGGATCCTCGGCCGAAAATGTCTCGACGGCCTTCGCCACGCCGACCCCGTAGGCGTCGGCCTTGACCATCGGGACGAGGCGGGCGTCCGGGCCGACCGCGGCACGGATGCGGCGCAGGTTGGCGCGCAGCGCGCCAGCCCGGACTTCCATCCAGGCCCGGCTCCGAGGGTCCGTTGACATAGACCTGGAAAGATGCGAAGAAGGAGCGCCGGAGCAACCCGCCGGCCGGCCCTCGAACCCCCCTCGCGAAACGCCGCCAGGAGCCCGTCGACCCTCCATGAGCGACCGCACGCCCGACCCCCGGCCCGAGCCGCCCCGCTTCGAGGGTCCGGGGGAGCTGGACCGCGCCCTCGCGCTCGTGCGCTTCCTGCGCGTCCATTGCCCGTGGGATCGCGCGCAGACCCCCGAGAGCCTGGTGCCCCACCTCCTCGAGGAGACCCACGAGGTCGTGGACGCGATCCGCGAGGGGTCCGACGTGGACCTGGCCAAGGAGCTGGGGGACCTCCTCCTCAACCTGGCCTTCCAGGTCGTCCTGGGAGAGGAGGAGGGCCGCTTCGACGCGGCCGGCGTCTACGCCTGTCTCGAGGAGAAGATGGTGCGCCGCCACCCGCAGCTCTTCGGGGGCGGCGAGCGCCAGGAGTGGGAGACCCTGAAGGCGGCGGAGCGGCCTGCGGACGAAAGCGTGCTCGAGGGGCTGGCCAAGGGGCTCGATCCCCTCACCAAGGCGCACCGCATCCAGGAGCGGGTGGCCGGGGTCGGCTTCGACTGGGAGGACCACCACGGCGCGTGGGACAAGGTCGTCGAGGAGCTGGACGAGGTGCGCGAGGCACTCGCCTCGGGGGAGGCACCCGCGGTCGAGGAGGAGCTCGGCGACCTGCTCTTCGCGGTCGTGAACCTGACCCGGCTCGCCGGGGCGCACGCCACCACCGCGCTGGACCGGGCGAACCGGAAGTTCCACGGCCGCTTCGCCCGCCTGGAGCAGCGCGCGCGGGAACGCGGGATGCGGTTGGAGGAGGCGGGCCTCGAGGTCCTGGATCGCCTGTGGGACGAGCTGAAGGCCGAGGACCGCGGCGGGCGTTGAGCCCGCGGAGCGGTCAATAGCCGGCCCGCTTGTCCACCAGGTTGAGGAGCTCTTCGCCGGCGAACCAGCGGCGGAGGTTCTCGACCATCAGCGCCGCCTCGCGCGCCCAGAAGGAGCCGGTGACCGCGGACACGTGCGGCGTGATCAGCACGTTGGGCAGCCCCCAGAGCGGATGCTCCTCGTCCAGCGGCTCGTGCGCGAAGACGTCCAGCGCGGCGCCGCGCAGCCGGCCCGTGCGGAGCTCCGCCACCAGGGCGTCTTCGTCGACGAGCTTGCCGCGCCCCACGTTGACCAGGAGGGCGCCGTCCTTCATGCGCGCCAGCGCGTTCGCGTCCATCAGCCCGCGCGTCTCGTCCGTCTCCGGCGCACATAGCACGACCACGTCGGCCTGTCGCAGCACCGCGTCCAGGCCCGCGGGGCCGTAGGTCAGCTCGATGCGGTCCTCGAGCGTACCCACTCCCCCCACCGGGGTGAGCGCGGCGTCGCCCGGGCGCGGAGGCGAGCGCTTCACCGCGACGATCCGCGCGCCCAGGGCGGCCACGCGCCGGGCTACCTCCCGGCCGATCCCTCCGAAGCCGATCAGGCCGACCACCGTGTCGCCGAGCTCGCACAGCGGCGCGCCCGCGCCGTAGAACGGCTCCTTGGACCAGACACCGCGCGCCTTGGCCGCCACCGCGAAGTCCAGCCCGCGCCCGAAGTGGAGGATCATGCCGAGCACGGTCTCCGCCATCGGGGGCGCGTGGATCCCCGCGGAGTTCGTGAACAGCACCGGGCTCGCGAGCATCTCGGGCGTGAGAGAGCTGCCCACGCCTGCCGCGCCCGAATGGACCCACGCGAGCCGGGGCCCCGCTCGCAGAAGCTCGGCCGCGATGCCGTAGCCGAAGTAGATCTCGGCCCCGGCCACCGCCTCGAGCACGCCCGGGGCCACCCGGCCGGCGCCGTCGCCCGAGCCGTCCGTGGCCTCCTCGATCACGACCAGATCCCACCGCGGCGGGAGCACCTCGCGCAGGCGCGCGCGCACCCAGGCGGGCATGGCCCACACGGGCCTGCGGTCCATCATGTCCAGGACGGCGCGCGGCATGGTCGGCGGCGGTGACGGGCTACGGGAAGAGGCGGTTCATCAGCCGCGGGAAGGGCGCGAACTCGCGGATGTGGTGCCGCCCGGTGATCCAGGCGACCGTGCGCTCCACCCCCAACCCGAAGCCCGAGTGCGGGAACGTGCCGTAACGGCGCAGGTCCAGGTACCAGGAGTACGCCTCTTCGGGCAGGCTCTCCTCGCGGATGCGGGTGCGCAGGCGGTCCAGGTCGTCCTCGCGCTGGCTCCCGCCGATGATCTCGCCGTAGCCCTCCGGCGCCAGGAGGTCGTCGCAAAGCACCGTGCGCGGGTCCTCGGGATTCTCCTTCATGTAGAAGGCCTTCGCCTTCTTCGGGTAGTTGTAGACGAACACCGGGAGGTCGTGGTTCTCGGTCACGACCTGCTCGTCCGGCGCCCCCAGGTCCGCCCCCCACTCGATGTCGCTCCCGCGTGCCTTCAGCACGTCCACGGCGGCGGTGTAGCTGATGCGGGGGAACGGCGGCCTGATGTGCTCGATCTTCGACGTGTCCCGCTCCAGCACCTTCAGCTCCTCGGGACAGCGTTCCAGCGCGCGCTCCACCAGGTAGGACACGAAGTCCTCCTGCAGGCGCATGTTGTCGTCCGAGTCGGCGAAGGCCACCTCGGGCTCAACCATCCAGAACTCGGTGAGGTGCCTGCGCGTCTTCGACTTCTCCGCCCGGAAGGTCGGGCCGAAGCAGTAGACCTTCCGGAACGCTGGACAGGCGGCCTCGACGTAGAGCTGCCCCGTCTGCGCCAGGTACGCCTTCTCCCCGAAGTAGTCGGTCGAGAACAGCGTGCCGGCGTGCTCGCCGATGGATCCCGTCAGGATGGGGGTGTCGATGCGGGTGAAGCCGCGCCCGTACAGGAAGTCGTGGATCGCCTGCTCCACCTCGGCGCGCACCTTCAAGCCGGCGCGCTGCTGCGAGGAGCGCAGCCAGAGATGCCGGTTGTCGAGGAGGAAGTCGACGCCGTGCTCCTTCGGCTGGATCGGGTATTCCTCGGCGAGGGAGACGATGGAGAGCCTGTCCACGCCGATCTCGTAACCACCGGGAGCGCGCTCGTCCGCGCGTACCTCGCCGGTGATGGAGACCACCGACTCCTGCGTGAGGCGGCCCTGCGCCTCCCACGAGGCCTCGTCCACCTGCTTCTTCACGAGCACGCACTGGGCGATCCCGGTTCCGTCCCGCAGCACCGTGAACGCCACCTTTCCGTGGCCGCGGGTGGTCTCGACCCACCCCTCCACGGTGACGCGCTCTCCGACGTGCCGGCCCAGCTCCTTGATCTCCACCATGACGTGCCGTCTCTGTCGTGTTCGGGGAACGCCCCTTCGCGGGGCGCACAAGCCTATCATCCAACGCCGAACATCTCCAGACGCCCCCGGTAGCGGCTCTCCAGGTGCGCCTTGACCGCGGCGTGCTCGGGAAGCGAGAGGTCCGGGTCGCCCTGCACCAGCTCGCGGGCCACCACCTGCGCGCGAAGCAGAAGGTCCTCGTCCTCGAGGAGATCGGCGAAGCGCAGGGCGGGAGCTCCGTGTTGCTGCGCGCCGAAGAGGTCGCCCTGCCCACGGATGCTCAGGTCGGCGCGTGCCACCTGGAAGCCGTCCGCCGTGTCGCGGAGGACCTTCAGCCGCTCGAGCGCTCCCTCCCCCGGCTCGGCGATGAGGATGCAGTGGCTCTCCGCGGCGCCCCGACCCACCCGGCCCCGAAGCTGGTGGAGCTGGGACAGTCCGAAGCGCTCCGCGTGCTCGATGACCATGACCGAGGCGTTGGCGACGTCGATGCCCACCTCGATGACCGTGGTCGCCACCAGGAGGTCGACGTCGCCGGCGAGGAACGCGCGCATGACCCGGTCCTTCTCCTCCGACGGCAGCTGCCCGTGCAGCAGCCCCAGACGGCGGCGCGGAAAGACCTCGGTGCGCAGGCGCTCGAACTCCTCGGTCGCGGCCAGGAGATCGACCTTCTCCGACTCGGCGACCAGGGGATAGACGACGTAGGCCTGCCGACCCGCCTCGAGCTCGCCGTCCACGAAGCTGTACACGGCCTCCCTCCGGTCCGGAGCGCGCAGCACGGTCTTCACCGGCGTCCGCCCGGGCGGCAGCTCGTCGAGCAGGCTCAGGTCCAGATCCCCGTACAGCGCCATCGCCAGCGAGCGCGGAATCGGTGTCGCGGACATGATCAGGACGTCGGCGCGCCGGTCACCGTGCTCGGCGAGCGCCATCCGCTGGCGCACGCCGAAGCGGTGCTGCTCGTCCACGACCACCAGGCCGAGCCTCTGGAACGCCACCGCGTCCTGGATGAGCGCGTGGGTCCCCACGATCAGCTTCGCCGATCCCGTGCCGATCGCATCGAGGGCCGCGCGCCGCTCGGCCGCGCCAAGGGAGCCGGTGAGGAGAGCGACGTCCACGCCGAGGGGCGCCACCATCTCGCGGATGCGCCGCGCGTGCTGCTCGGCCAGGAGCTCTGTTGGCGCCATGAGCGCGGCCTGCGATCCGCCCTCCACGGCCAGGAGCATCGCGAAGAGCGCGACGATGGTCTTGCCGGAGCCGACGTCGCCCTGGATCAGGCGGTTCATGCGCCGCTCCGAGGCCATGTCCGCGTAGATGTCCCGCAGCACCCGGACCTGCGCCTCGGTAAGCTGGAAGGGGAGCGCCTCGTGAAGGGGGCGGATCAGCTCGTTGGTGCGCACGTGCGCGATGCCGGGCTGCGCCTCCGTCTGGCGCCAGCGGACCCGGGCTTGCATCACCTGGAGGAAGAAGAGCTCGTCGAAGGCGAGCCGGCGTCGTCCGGCGCGCGCGTCCGTCGGGGCGGACGGGCGGTGCAGGAGCGCGAGGGCCTCCGAGAGGCGGAGCAGGCCGTGGGCCGATCGCGCCTCGTCGGAGAGGTATTCGTCGTCGTCGGCCCACGACAGGAGCGCATCGAGGTTCTTCTCGAAGACTCCGCGCAGCACCCACTGCGACACCTCCTCCGACGCCGGGTAGGTCACGAACACCGTCCCGGTCCGTCCGGCGTCCTCGCCGCGGCGCGCCAGGATCGTGTGCTCCCTCGGCTGGAGCTGGTGGCCGTGGAAGAAGCGCACGGGCCCCGTGACCAGCAGGACGTCGCCCTCCTGGATCTTCCGCTCCAGCCATGCCTGCCCGGGCCACGCCACCGTGATCATCCCGCTCTCGTCCTGGATCACCGCCTGGAAGATCCGCAGGCCCTTGCGGGTCGGGATCACCCCCCTGGAGCGCACCCGCCCGATGGCCGTGGCGTCCATCCCGACACGAAGCTCGCGGATGGGCTGCACCGTGGACGCGTCGTCGTAGCGGCGCGGCACGTGGTAGAGGAGCTCGCGGGCGGTCGTGATCCCCATGGTGGCGAAGGCGTCCGCCCGTCGCGGCCCCACGCCCTTGAGGAACTGGATCGGCCGGTCGAGCTGCGAATAAGCCACGACCCTACTCGAAGACGCCGTCGACGAAGGCGTCCGCGTCGAAGGTCTCCAGGTCGTCGAGGCTCTCGCCCACGCCGACCAGCTTCACCGGTACGCCGAACTCCTCCTGGAGCGACACGACGATCCCCCCACGCGCCGTCGAGTCCATCTTGGCCAGCACGATGCCGGTGACGTCGACCGCCTGCCGGAACGCCTCGAGCTGTCGGACGGCGTTCTGCCCCACCGTGGCGTCGAGCACCAGGAGCGTCTCGTGGGGCGCGCCCTCGACCCGACGGCGCACCACGCGGTCGATCTTGCGCAGCTCCTCCATCAGACCGCGGTTCGTATGCAGCCTGCCCGCCGTGTCGATGAGAAGCACGTCGGTTCCCCGCGCCTGCGCCGCCTCGATGGCGTCGAAGGCCACGGCCGCGGGGTCCCCTCCGTGCTGGCCGCGCACGAACGCGGCGCCCACGCGCTCGGCCCAGACGCCGAGCTGCTCGACCGCGCCGGCGCGGAAGGTGTCGGCGGCGGCGACCATGACGCTCCGGCCCTCGCCCCGCAGATGGTGGGCGAGCTTCGCGATGGAGGTGGTCTTGCCCACCCCGTTCACGCCCACGATCAGGTAGATCGTCGGCGGCGTATCCGCGGCGTCCAGGCCGGCGTCGGCGCCGGGCGCCAGGATGTCACGGATCTCGGAGCGGAGCGCGTCCCTCAGACCCTCACCCCCGCGTACCTTCCCGCGGCGGGCGGCGTCCTCGACCCGGCTCACCAGGCGGAGCGTCGCCGCCACGCCGAAGTCGGCCGCGAGGAGGCGCTCCTCCAACGTCTCCAGCGACTCGTGGTCCATGCCCCCGGCCAGGACGCGCACGTCCGTGAGCGCCAGGTCCACGACCCGCTTCCAGAGACCCTTCTTGCGTTCCGGTGCCTTCCTGAAGAGACGCGCCATGGCTCCGCGCGATTGAAGTTCCGAGGATGTCGAGGACGCCGCGAGAGGAAGACGGACCCTGGTACCCTACCGCAGCCCGGCCCGACGCCGCCCCACCCACTCGGCGCACAGAAGGGCCAGGATGAGAAGATAAGGCCAGGGTGAAGTCCTGAGGGGCCGCCCGGACTCCCCCACCAGCGAGGCGGCACGCGCGGACGAGGGCGCCTGCGGCGTCGTGCGACGGGGCATCATCTCGGCGGTCCGCGCCTCCACGTCGAAGCGCCCCTCCCCCGCCTGCCCGTCCGGGGTGGAGGCGGCGTAGCGGTAGGTGCCCGGCGGCAGGACGCCCACCGAGCGCCCCGGGCCCGCCGGCAGGACCGTGTCCACGACCGTGCGTACGGAGTCGGTGATCTCGAGATGCACCGAGTCCTCCGCCTCGCCCGGAACCCACCACCGAACGGGGCTGCCACGCGGTACCACCCACCGCTCGGGGCGGACGTCGCCCGAAGCCGTGGCCGGGTCCTGGGCCAGGAGCCAGCCGGCGACGCCCGACCACAGCCTCCGGTAGACGTCGCGTCCCACCCCGTCCCGGGCCGCCCAACGCCAGAAGCCCGAGGCGAGGGCGATGGCGCGGCGGCGGCCGCCCGAGCGATCCAGCAGGAGCGCCGGCACCCCCGGCCCCGTGCCACGGAAGCGCAGGAGGAGCGGGACGCCCGCGGGGTTCCGGCCGGTGAGCGGCAGCACGGGCCCAAGCGGCGGCAGCCCATCCAGGCGCACGCCAGCGAGGTCGGCGGCCAGAGGAGACACCGTCGTCTCCTCCACCGGGTACCACTCTCCTTCCGTCGCACCCGACGTGGGCACGCCGATCGCGTCGGCCGCGCGCGCGTCCATCGGCCACAGGAGCACGCGTCCGCTGCGCCGTGTGAGGGAACGGCCCCACCCGTCGGTGCCGGCGTCGAGCCCGTGCACGACCAGGAGCGCCGCATCCCGGGCCGCGGCCCCCACCCGGGTCGAGTCCAGCGTGGGTCCACGCTGGAAGGCGCGCCCCATGGGCGCGAACCGATCGGCGCCGACGCGCAGGTACCCCGTCGCCCGCAGGCCCGTGGCTTCCCCCAGGACCTCGAGGAGGTAGCGGGGCTCCCAGTCGGGCCGGAGCGAGATGACGACGAGTCCCCCCGCCTCGTGGCCGGCGGACATGTAGGCCACGCCCTGGTCGTCCGAGGCGAAGCCGTCCCCCGGGACGTGCACGGTGACCGTGTAGCGGAGCCGCCCCTCACCCTCGGGCGCCGGCAGCTCGAGGGGAATCCGGCTCCGCGAGCCCGTCGGGGGAGCGGCGACGATGCGCGAGAGCACCGGGCGCCCCTCCTCGCGGACCTCGACCCGCACGGAGTCGGGCACTCCCTCGGTGAACAGCTCCACCTGGGCCTTGACGGGCCTGCCCCGCTCGAGCTGGTCCGCCACCACGAAGCTCGCCACCCCCGCGTTGACCACCTCCTCGCCGAAGGGCGCGAACGCGACCGCGACCGGAGCGGTGGCCAGGGCGGACGCCGCCTCGACGGGGTCGTCGAAGCGCATGTCCGATAGCACCCGGAGCTCGCCGACGCCCGCCTCGGCGGCACGCGCCACGGCGGGCGCCAGCGCCGTGCGCAGTCCGTCGGGCGCCTCGTTCCCCATCGCGGTGTCGCGCACCGCGTCGCCGAAGCGCACGACGGTCCATCCTTCCGCGGCCAGGTTGCGGGCGCTGTCCAGCGCGCGGTGCCACGCCGGAGCGCTCCCCGCCGTCATGCTCAGCGACGCGTCCAGCAGCGCCCAGCGCGGCCGATGCCCCTCGGGGCCACCCCAGGGAACACGGAAGTCGAAGAGGAGCGCGAGGAGCAGCGCGAGCGCGAGGGCCCTGAGGATCGCGAGGCGGCGCCCGCTTCCAACGGGAAGCTCGGCGCGGAGGTAGATCCAGAAGGCGTAGGCCGCGAGCGAACCCGCGAGGAGCAGGAAGAGGAAGACGCGGATCACCCTCCGGATTCCAGCTCCTCGTTCCGGTCGCTCTGGTCGGCCCGATCGGCCTGGTCGTCCTGGGCGATGGCCTCGGCGGTGCGCACGGGCCCGCCTCCCGGGATCGTCTGGAGCAGGGCCATGCGGGCGCTCATGTCCGCATGCCAGCGCGCGAAGTCGTCGGTCGGCACCGGGTCGCCCGCGGGCAGCTCGATCGCCAGCGGATCCACCTGCTTGCCACCGCGGAGCATCTCGTAGTGCAGGTGCGGCCCGGTGGCCAGCCCGGTCATGCCCACGTACCCGATCACGTCGCCCTGGTGGACGCGCGACCCGACGACGATCCCCCGGCGGAAGCCCTGCATGTGGCCGTAACGGGTGACGAATCCGTTCGGGTGGCGGATGTCGATCATGTTGCCGTAGTCGCCGTTCCAGCCGCGCCTGACCACCACGCCGTCCGCGGTGGCCATCACCGGGGTGCCCGCGTCCGCCGCGTAGTCGATCCCGCGGTGGGCGCGCCAGCGCTTCAGGATCGGGTGATAGCGCCCGGAGGTGAAGCGCGACGAGATGCGCCTGTATTCGAGCGGCTTCATCAGGAAGGCGCGCCGCACGGACTTCCCGTCGAGGTCGTAGTACGACCCCTCCCCGTCGCCGTTGGGATCGAAGTAGACCGCGTAGTAGGGCGTACCCGAGTTGGTGAGCTGGGCGGCGAGGAGCCTGCCCCCCCTCATGGAGCCGTCGGGCCGCACCTCACGCTCGAACACGAAGCGGTAGGTGTCCCCCACGCGGATCTGTCGGGAGAAGTCCACCTGCCACTGGAAAACCCGGTCGAGGTAGTCGATCAGCCGGTTGCGATCGGCCACCGGCATCCCCTGGAGCGCCGGGTTGCGGACGACCGCGGTCCACAACACCGATTCGATCTGGCCGCTCGCGTAGAGGGTGTCCACGAAGACCGGCGTCTCGACGGTCTCGGAGCTCCAACCCGTCAGCTCGGAGCGCGAGAGGCGCACCGTCCGATCGGAGTCCATGGCGACGTCCACGCCGCGCAGCCAATCGTCCTCCTGCCGGTAGCGCAGCGTGATCTCGGTGCCCGGACGCATCCGCCGCGGGCTCGCCTGCTCCTGGAAAGCCAGCAGCAGCGCGTACTGCTCGTTGCTGTCCATGGAGCCGCGGAGCAGCTCGCCGAGCGTCTGGTTGCGGCCGAGCGTGAGGATCTCGACGTGCTCGGCCGGACGCGCGTAGACGGGATCGAGGGTACCGACGTCGGGAGGCGTCCCCAGGGAACACGAGGACGCCGCCACGGCCACGAGGGCCGCGGTCCAGAAGCGCCGGGGGGGTGGTTGGTCTGAACGCACGAAGACTCGACACCTCCTGGAAGCCCGCAGGTCGCGAGGCGGGGGAGGAAGATCCCGCCGGACGGCCTGCCGCCAGGAGCGGTGCCCGGTTTCGGACTCAGTCCATCTGGCGGCGAATGAACGTCGGTATGTCCAGCTCCGAGAGCTGTTCACGCGTCACCGTGCGCTCCGGGAACCGGTTCAGCGGAAGAACGGGCTCGGGACGACCGCCACCTACCGCGGCCACCCGGACTTCTTCCTCGATAACCTGGCGATGCTGGGCTGGTTGCGCCATGGGCTCGACCTTGGGCTGAGGGTATGCCTGCGGCTGGGGGTGGGCCTGCGTCCTCGGACGCTTGAAGTCCGGACGGATCACCTTCTCTTCGTTCGACGAGTCGAAGCCCGTGGCGATGACGGTCACGCGGATCTTGCCTTCGAGCTCGGGGTCGTGGACGGCTCCGAAGATGATCTCGGCCTCGTCTCCAGCTTCTTCCTGGATGATCGACGAGATCTGGGTCACCTCGTCGATAGCAAGGTCCATGCCTCCGGTGATGTTGATCAGGACGCCCCGGGCGCCGGCGATCGAAACGTCGTCCAGAAGCGGAGAGGAAATGGCTTCCTGGGCAGCCTCCTGGGCGCGGTTGTCCCCCTCTCCGAAGCCGGTTCCCATGAGGGCGGGGCCCCGGCAGGCCATGATCGTGCGCACGTCCGCGAAGTCCACGTTCACCTCGCCGGTCACCCGGATCAGGTCGCTGATCCCCTGGGTGGCGTGCAGCAGCACCTCGTCGGCCTTTTTTAACGCGTCCCGGAACGAAGTGCCCTTCGGCACCACGGAGAGGAGCCGGTCGTTCGGCACCACGATCATCGTGTCCACGCAGCGGCGGAGCTCCTGGAGCCCGAGCTGGGCCTGCCGCTCCCGCTTCTTCCCTTCGAAGGAGAACGGCCGGGTGACCACACCGATGACCAGCGCGCCCATGTCACGGGCGATCTCGGCCACCATCGGCGCCGCGCCCGTGCCCGTGCCGCCGCCCATCCCGGCGGTGACGAACACGAGATCCGCACCCTCGAGTGCGGCACGCACCTCCTGCTCGCTCTCCGACAGCGCCTGCCGCCCGATCTCGGGGCGCGCGCCGGCCCCGAGCCCGCGCGTGAGCTTCTTCCCGATCTGGATCGTGACCTGGGAGCGCGCGGTCTTCAGGGCCTGGGCGTCGGTGTTCATCGAGATGAACTCGACGCCTTCGAGATCCTCGTCGATCATCCGGTTGACGGCGTTGCCGCCCGCGCCGCCCACCCCCACCACCTTCATGTGGGCGTTCTGGATCGGGGTCTCCTCGAACTCGAAGATCATCATGGTCTCTACTCCCTCCTGAGTAGTGATCGGGACTCCTAGAAGAACTCTTTCAGCCACGTGCCCAGCTTGGTGAGGACGCCCGACGTGATCGTCGACGCCCCCTGTCCGGTCTCGGCGAACCTGTCGGCACCCCACAGGGCGAGCCCCGCCGCTATGCTGAACTTCGGGCGTGCCACCGCGTCGGCGAGCCCGCGGAGCCCCTCGCGGGGCACGCCGTGGCGCACGGGCGCCGCGAAGATCTGCTGGGCCAGCTCCACGATCCCGGGGAGCGCCACGGTGCCGCCCGTCAGGACGATGCCGGCGCCCAGCTTGTCCATGAGCTCGGCGTCCTCCAGTTCCTGCTGCACGAGGCCGAACAGCTCGTCCAGGCGCTGCTCGACGATGTGGGCGATCAGCTCGCGGGCCACGGCGCGCTTCTGGTTCGGCGACGGGCCCGGAAGCTCCACGGTCTCCCTGGGATCGACCAGCTGCGCGTAGGCCGTGGCATGGTGCTCCTTGGCCTTCTGCGCTTCCGCGTATGGGATCGAGAGGCCGCGCACGAGGTCCGCGGTCAGCGTGGTGCCGCCGAAGGGGAGGATGGCGACGTGTCGGATCTTCCCCTCGTAGTAGGCCGCGATGTCGATGGTGGAGGCACCGATCTCCACCATGCAGACGCCGACCTCCTTCTCGTCCTCCGTGAGGACGGCACGCGCCCCCGCCAGCGGCTCGAGGACGAGCTCCTGCACACGGTAACCCGCCCGGTTCACCGCCTTGCGGATGTTGGCGGCCGCGGTGGTGGCGGACGTCACCAGGAAGACCTCCGCCTCCAGGCGGACGCCGGACATGCCGAGCGGGTCCTTGATCCCGCGCTGGTAGTCGACGCGGTACTCCTGGGGGATGGCGTGCAGCATCTCCCGGTCCGGGGGAAGCGCGACCGCGCGCGCGACGACGTGAACGCGCTCGATGTCGTCCTGGGTCACCTCCTCCTCGGAGATGGCCACCACCCCCATGGAGCTGGACGCGCGGATCTGGTCGCCCCCCATCCCGGTGTAGACCCGGTCCACGGTCGCGCCCGCCATCAGCTCCGCCTCCTTGATGGAGGAGCGGATGGAGTCGGTCATCTCCTCGATGTTCGTGACCAGGTCACCCCGGAGCCCTCCGGTGCGCGCCTGCCCCACGCCGAGGATCGTCAGGCCCGGGCGGCGCGGGTCCGTGACGACCTCGCCGATGACCGCGCAGGTCTTGGTGGTTCCGATGTCGAGACCGCCGATGAGGTTCGAGCGCATGGGTCCTCTATCGCGTGCGGCGGACCACGACCTGGTCCGCGTATCTGAGGTCGATCTCCTTCGGCGTCCGGCGGGGCTCGCGCCCCAGTGCGTCCTTCAGCGCCGCCAGTCCCTCGCGCACCCGCCGCGCGGACGCCCCCGGCTCCAGGAGGAAGTCCACCTCGGGGTCGCTCCAGCGGGCCACCACCGTGTGTGGCCCGCGCCAGGCAACCTCCGACACCATCTGGAGGAACGTCGTGTCCGCCTCCTGCAGCCGGCCCACCTCGGCCGCCAGCGCGCGGGCGCGGGACGGAAGCAGCCGCGTCGCCCGCGCGGGCGCCTCGTCGATCAGGAGCACGGGCAGATCCAGCCGGTGCATGGCCGGATCGACCGGCAGCCGCCTACCCTCGGCGTCCACGGGCTCCAGCGTCGGCGTGGGCACGAGCGCCACCGGGCGGCGCTCCGTGACGTGGACGACGAGGGTGCCGGGCATGCGCCGTTCGACCCGGACCTCCTCCAGCATCGGATGCTCCTCCAGCCGGCGCGCCCACGCGTCCGTGTCCCCCCACACGCTGGTCTCGGGCGTCAGGCCGAGCATGCCCACCACGTCGTCGCGCGCCACGTACTTCAGTCCCGTGACGTCCACGGCGGTCACCCGGAACGCCTCCATGGACGGGAGGGCTTCCAGCACCCTGGACCCGCCGGTCCACATCCCTCCGAGAGCGAGGGTCCACCCGAGGATCCGAAGCTCTCTACGCATGGGCACCCCCCTCCAGGATGCGCAGGACCTCTCCCCCGACGCGCTCGACCGAGCCCGCTCCGAGCGTGAGGAGGACGTCGCCGTCCCGTAGGCTCGGCGCCAGCTCGGCGGGCAGATCGTCCAGGTCGGCCTCGTGGTAGTGCACCTCGGCGGCTCCGGCGTCGCGTGCAGCTTGCGCCACCAGCGCACCGGTCACCCCCGGGATCGGTGCTTCCCTGGCGGGAAATACGTCCGTGATCCAGACCACGTCCGCGGTAGAGACCGCGTGGCCGAACTGCCGGTGGAAGTCGCGTGTGCGCGAGTAGAGGTGCGGCTGGAAGGCAATGACCAGACGGGCGCGCGGGAAGGATGTCCGCGCGGCCTCCAGCGTGGCTTCGATCTCGGTGGGGTGGTGCGCGTAGTCGTCCACGACGCACACGCCGCCGGCCTCCCCCAGCCGCTCGAACCGCCGCCCGACCCCCGTAAAGTCGGTCAGCGCGGAGCGGATGGCGTCCCACTCGACGCCGACCGCGCGTGCCGCCGCCGCGGCTCCGAGGGCGTTGCGCAGGTTGTGCAGGCCGCGCGCGGGAAGGGAGAGCCCTCCTCGGTCCACCCCGTCTTCGCGGATGCGGCACGTGGTCGCGCCGGCGTCCAGGGAGACGTCTACGGCCCGCAAGCGGCTCCCCGCCGACAGCCCATACGTGGTGCCGGCCTCCCCCACCGCCGCGAGCAGCGCCGAGGCTCCCGTATCGTCTGCGCACACGGCCACGCACCCGCCGGGACGGACGCCCTTCAGGAAGGTGCGGAAGCCCGTGCGCACACCCTCGAGGTCCCCGTAGATGTCCAGGTGGTCGGCCTCCAGGTTCGTCACGACCGCGACGTCCGGGGTGAGCGTGTGGAAGGAGCGGTCGTACTCGTCGGCCTCCACCACGTACAGCCCGGTCCCGCCGAAGCGGAGGTTGCC
>Ga0307423_1000796_pt1 | contig 20577 bp, 15 predicted proteins | sample SalMarWE160310MG_FD_202154 | JGI IMG/M metagenome (GOLD analysis project Ga0307423, IMG submission 202154) | Salt marsh sediment microbial communities from the Plum Island Ecosystem LTER, Massachusetts, United States - WE1603-10 | ecosystem: Environmental > Aquatic > Marine > Intertidal zone >...
AACCGTTTCGATTCCGGATCGCCCAGCCATGAACTCTGTTAGTCCAGTGCCGCCGATTTCAGTGTCAAACAATCGGGTAATCCACGAACCTAAAGCTCCAGTAAATGTGGAGTATCCTCCGGCAGCGTTGATCCCTGCAACTTTTGCTTGTCTCACAGCGGTGGTTCCAAGCTGGCTCATCATAGGTCTACTAGTGACGAGGTATATTGACTCGGCACAGTCTCCAGCCGCGTAAACGTCCTTGATGTTAGTTTCCATGCGCACGTTGGTTTTTATGCCCTTTTTTCCAAGTTCTACTCCAGCATTTTTTGCCAATTCAAGGTTGGCTCTTACGCCGGTGGCTACAACGACCACGTCTGCTGGAATTGTTTCTCCTGCAACACGAACTCCGGTAACTTTGTCGGCTCCAAGGAATTCTTCTGCTCCTTTTCCGACAATGATGTTCAGGCCTTTCTCTTCAAGCGCTTTCTGGACGTGATCAGCCATAGCTTTGTCCAACAGAACAGGAAGAACGTATGGCAAAAATTCAACAACCGTAGTTTTTAGGCCTCGTTCAAGGCAGGCTACGGCAACTTCAAGGCCAATAAGTCCGGCGCCTATAATGACGGCTGACTTTGCTGTTTCAATTGCTTTGTTAATTTGTTTTCCATCGTCTATGGTTCGAACGGCAAATATTCCCTTTTTGTCGCGTCCCTTTATGGGAGGAATGAAGGGGTCAGCGCCGGTGGCTATAATTAAACTGTCATATGAGAGAACTTCTTTGTTTCCGCTCTTGTCCGTTATATCGACAGTTTTTGCTTTTGCATCAACATTTGTTACTGTGGTTTCTGTTAGAAGATTTAGTTTCATCATTTTGTAGAATCTTTCAGGAAAAACCACTAGGTCATCGAAGGTTTGTATATGTCCACCCAGAACAAATGGGAGACCGCAACGGGAGTATGCTGCTTTCTCCTCTTTTGTTATCAACGTTATTTCAGCGGTTCGATCAGTTTTCCTAGCTGCAGAAGCCGCATCAAGACCTGCAGCGTGGGCTCCAATAATCACAATTTTTCGGGTCATTTTAATCTCAACCTTGGCTGTCAAGTTAAGAACTGGTGTCCATATTAATCTTGTTCTCAACGGATACTTCAAGCCGAAATGTTACAGAAATGCCTAGTTTTGCTTTTTTGCAAGAGAGTACTTACGAGTTTTGGCGTCGGATTCGATTTCGCCGTCGCTGAAGAGTTTCTTTAGAGCATTGAAAACTTTCTTTTCGGGTTTTTCGAGTGCTTCTGCAAGCTCAGTGAGTGCCATTGGCTTTTCCGAGAGTAACTTGATTATATCTTTATGGATTTTGGCCATATGGATTCCAGCCTATTTATTTTAACATTAATTGTCTAATCCTAGATAAAAAATCTCTTATTAAAAAATAAAGTGTTTGGACTAACCCCTGCAAAAAACCTCACATGTTCCATAGGAAAACCTAAAGGCGTTTACAAGTAATCGAGGTTAACCCTCTTTTGCGAGTTCTTTGTGCCACGCCACAGCTGCATCGAAGTTCAGTAGTGCTTTCAGGTCTGCATCGAGATTTGATGGGGCTACGAGCAGAATCCATCCTTCACCATAGGGGTCTTCATTGAGTAGTTCAGGTTTAGATTCCAGTTCTTCGTTTACTGCTTCAACTGTGCCGCTTACTGGAGCAATCAAATCTGAGACTGCTTTGACGGATTCTAGGGTTCCGAATGGTTCATTCTGTGTTAGGGTGTCACCGACGCTTGGCAGTTCAACATATACGATGTCGTGGAGTTGTTTCTGAGCGAAGTCGATCATTCCGATTTTCACTTTTCCGTTTTCTTTTCTAGCCCAGAGGTATTCTTTGTGGTAACATAGATTTTCGGGTACTTCAAAGTCTTCTACCTTGACCATAATTTTCCACCTTCTATCAGTTACCGTATTGTGATAACTGTTTGTCTTAAAAACATAACGATTCGAACCGAGAAAAAACCATCCAGTAAACGATGAAAAAGAAGCAACCGCGAAGCGAAAATAACTTATTCACAGAAAGAACACAAAAAAGTAGGGGGCACATCATGCTTGAGCAAACGGAAGAAATAATCGCGGGAGACTGAAAAGAACAAAATTTGGGGCAAAAAAGCTGGTTGTTGTGCAGTTCTGGCATCCACAGTGTCCCCATTGTCAGGCAATCAACCCAGTTTACGACGAATTGGCTGGAGAGTATGGCGATAAACTGAAGTTCACTAAACTGAATGTTGTGGACAGCACCGATAATAAGCAGCTTGCCGGCAAATATGGCGTGATGGGGGCGCCTACATTCCTGTTTTTCTGTGGAGGACGACCCGTCAACGCTATTGTTGGGACACTTCCAAAAGAAGACTTGGCGCAGGCAATAGAATTCATCATCAACAAGCACAGAGACTGCACCAAAAAAAGCGCACATCTAAAGTTATCGTACATCAGCTAGCAGTATGTCCTCAAAAATCTGGGAACAGCAAAGAGACGAAAACGATGTTTCTAGCTTCATAGACTCTGCAAGTTGGATTGCTTCCTCGACAGGAAATGCTATGGCGTCAACTCCGACTTTAACCGCAAGCAGGTCAGTTCTTGTCCGGTGTTTGCCTTTGGGTCTCATACACCCCAGAACAAGCGGAGTCTTTGGCATCAACAGTCGGGCAGAAACCAGAATTTTTGCGATGTCTTCTGGGTTAGGCGGATTCACGTTTTGCATGGGTGTTCCATGGATGGGCATGAAAGCTATGGTTATGACCGCTGAAGGCGAATATTTTGCAATCATTTTGAGTGCCTCAAGTTCGCCCTTCAGTTCGCCGTAGTGTAACCCCACAAGCACGTGTGGAACAAAAGGAATTCCGGAGTCGTGGAAAGCCTTTAATGACTGTTCATAATCTGCGACGCTGACGTCAAGATGATATACTTGGCGGATTGTTTCGTCAGAACCGATTACGTCGATTAATGCGGCGTCAACTCCGGCAGTCTTCAGCCGTTTTGCTGTGGGAAAGTCGATTACCCCTGTGTGTACAATAACTGTTAGATTCAGCTCCTTCTTTATTTTGGCGATGGCGTCTATGAACTTGTTGAGGGGAACAGAACCGTCTGGAAGGCATCCTCCGCTTATGAGGCAGCCAACCGCTCCATTCTTTTCAAGCTGTGCACAGAAATCAAAGAGTCTCTCCGGAGTCATGGCGGGAACCATGGTGTCTAACACTTTTCCGTTGCAGTGTTCACATTTCAGTGCACACGAAGAGCCTGTGATTGATAGTGATGGAAAGGCGTCGTGGGATGATTGGAAATATTTGTTTTTGTAGTGGACAAAGCTTGGAGCATAGAACCGAATCTTGCCTGTCTGGTTGGGAATAGCCCCAGCTTCAATTAACGAAACAAGTTCACCGGTTGGCATCTGCCATACGGTTTCAACGTCTAGGCTCGTCATACTTGCCTACAACAGTGTTGGGTTTCTAAAAACCTTTTGAGTGTAAACATCAAGTACTCTTTTTCTTTAGCGGCTCCGGCTTTTTTCTTCCATCAAACACATGATGCAACGCAAGAAGGGGATGATGCAGCAGCATTCGGGGTCCAGAATACCGCATAACCTTCGCTATCTTCACCTTCATGTCCGGCTTGTAGCAGTGAACCAAACATTTGCCGCAGGTTGACTTGTTCTCTTGGAAAGGACACTTTGATAGACGTAGCATTGCATATTCATGAAGTTCAGTGCATTCTGGACAAAGTTCATCACAATGAGTTCCGTGATGTTTACGGCAGTAAAGGCGTATCATGGCGTCAATAGTTTTTTTCTCGCGTTTTATTCGAGGACCTTCAGCCATTTTCAATTCCCCCAAAAAAGATAACCAAAATAGAGAGAGCTGAAACCCATAAGAAGTTTCTGTTTTTCAGGTCGTTAATGCAAAGCTTCAGATGATTGTTTCATTTCAGAACCCAGTTTTGGGAGAGATAAATATAGGCACCGAATTATTTACAGTGTAGATTCCAAAAATGTCGGTGCACACAAATGACTGCCACATTCTTGCCCGAAAGACTCCGCGTCTCCACAGGCTCAGCCATTGTAATAGGCTTGCTAAAGGGTAGGTTGGATGCCAAGCCCACAACAGTATATCTGCTAATGTGTCGAAAAGAGAAGTGCTCCGCCAACTGCGGTTTCTGTCCCCAAGCCAGAGCCAGCAAGGGTAGAGCAGACAGGCTCTCCAGAGTCACCTGGCCAGCATTCCCTACAGAAAAGGTAGTTGAAGGCATAGAAAGAACAGTAAAAACAGGAACTATGAAGCGGGTTTGCATCCAGACGCTGAATTACCCAGAAGCTTTCGAAGACGTTTTGCTTCTGGTCAAGGAGATAAAGTCGCGAGTAGTGGTTCCGCTGTCCGTCTCCTGTAAACCATTAAAGCCAGAAAAAATGAAGGCGCTGGCAGACGCTGGCGTTAACAGAATAAGCGTCGCCTTGGACGCAGCCACAGAAACTATATTTGACAGGGTTAAGGGCCGAAACATCGGTGGACCTTACCTTTGGGAGAAACAGCATGAAGCTTTGAGGGAGGCTGTTAACGTCTTCGGAGAAGGCTCAGTGAGCACACATCTTATTGTGGGTCTTGGAGAAACAGAACAGGAGCTTTGCCAAACGATTCAATGGTGCGTTGATTCAGGAGTCTATCCAGGACTGTTTGCGTTTACGCCAATTGCCGGAACCGCCCTTGAAGACAAGTCTCCTCCATCCCTAGACAGTTACCGTAGACTCCAAGTCGCTCATTACACTTTAACACACAAAAAAGCGCGCCTTGAAAACATGGAATTCGATAAAAACGGTCACATCACAAACTTTGGAATCTCCAAAGAAATGCTGCTGGAAGTCACAGAAACTGGCGAACCGTTCCTAACTTCGGGTTGTCCAGGATGCAACCGACCATACTATAACGAGAGACCGGGCGGTCCGCTCTACAATTATCCAAGGCAACTGCAGCCCAAAGAGACAGAAGAAATAAAGAAAAATTTGGGTTTCTAGGACCAAACTCTTTGAGGTTTCCGCATCAGCAGCACAACAACTGTGATGCTGGCAACAACTGTTGTTGCAACAAAGACGTACAGCAGATTTCGGGTAGAACCCACTTCTCCTTCGAGGGCTGATTCAATTGTGGTGTAGTTTTGGACCAATGATTGGTGAGTGGCATTCAATTCGTCATATTCTGCTTGAAGCTGCTCTAGGTCTATGTTTTGGACGTATGTTAAAGCAAATCCGGATAGGGGAATCTTCTGCGGCGAACCCATGAATTCCCATTCACAGCTTATTATGCCATAAGTTAATCCAGGAGAGATGTTATCGGGGATTGCTACGATATATTGGGCTTCATATGAAGATAGAGAAGAATTTGTTAGATGCGTGATTTGGTCTAAGTAAATTTCGGTTGCAGCATCTACACGACCATAAAGGTCGATGTTAATGTATTTGATGAAAATCTGCGATACAACAGCTTCTGTCTTCACAGAAACAGTGATGTTCTCGCCACCATAGGCTTTAACAGGAGCCCTGATGTCTATTTTGAGACCGCCATATTCCAGATAATAAACATTCGGCATTTCTTCAGGAGCGGACTTGCCGACTCCAGAAAAGGCTAATGTTACCAAAAATGTACATAGAACAATTGTGCACAATTTTTTGAGTTTCACTACGTGTACCACCCAAAACAACTGCTCCTTTTTCGTTCAGAGAAATATTTAAAATTTTGTATGAGCTCCGAAAACGCGTTCTATCATTGCCTTTTGAGGATTAGAAGGTTTGAATTGGGCTACCGTATCGAACGGACAAGACGTTGATACATGTAAACAAAATAGACTAAAGCAAACATTGTTAGAAAAATCTCGAATGACAGTATCGTTGGGTTCTGTTCAGTGGCTCTGAAGATTCCTGTTTGTGATATGTCCCAGAATACCAGTGCCTGCAGAAAGATTGAGCTACTTATGCAGCCGAGACCGAAACTGTGGAACAGGAATCGCAAACTTGATGGCGCTCTAAACATTGTTCTTCAAAAAAAACTTACGTTAAGACCTTATTTTACTTATGAAAAGCAAATAAAGATTAGAAAAAAGGATTTGGACTACCTATTTCTAGGCAGTTAACTTGCAGTTCTCCGGTTATCTCCAGCGCCAAATCTTTCGTCCATAGAAGATTTCAGGCATGATTAGTAGACCTGACAGAGAGATTGGAACAACGATAGCCCAGTCCATTAGGTCTAATGGTGCTGTTCCCAGCAAGCCAGTGTAAGGCAATAGAACTGTCAGTATTCCTGAGACAACCACTGCAAGGAGCAGGAACTTGTTTGAGGTGAAGCCGACCCTGAATGCGTTCTTTGTTTCTGACCTGCAGTTCCACACTATGAGCAGTTCCTGTAGAGTAGCTTGCACAAAAGCCATGGTTTGCGCTTCAGCTAAGGAACGTCCCCACACAAAGTAGGCAACAGCAAACAGCACGCCAGTGCCTAGGAATTGGGTCACGAAAGTGGCTAAGATTGAAGCAAATCTTCCATGCAGTATGCCTTCACGTGGGTCACGTGGAGGTCTACTCATCAAATCTTCCTGTGGCGGGTCCAGACTCAAAGCTAAGGCGGGTCCACCGTCTGTCACCAGATTTATCCAAAGGATCATGCTGGCGGTCAGAGGCAGGGGCATACCCAACAAAGCAAAGACGCCTATGACTAGGAGCTCGTCAAAGTTGGAACGCAGCAGGAAGAATGAGAATTTGCGTATGTTGTCATATATGGCTCGTCCGCCCTCAACTGCGGTGACGATGGTGGCGAAGTTGTCGTCTGCAAGCACCATGTCAGCAGCTTCTCGGGTAACGTCAGTGCCGGTGATTCCCATGGCTATGCCGATGTCAGCCTGTTTTAGGGCTGGTGCGTCGTTAACTCCGTCCCCAGTCATGGCGACAATGTGACCCTTCTTTTTCAGGGCTCTGACTATCCGAAGCTTATGTTCAGGAGAAACCCGAGCGTAGACTGATACCGCTTCAACAATCTTGTCGAATTCTTCTTCGCTCATCTTGTCCAGTTCGGCGCCTGTTAGAGCCAGAGCGCTTTCTTTTTCCATTATGCCTAACTCTTGGGCTATGGCAACTGCTGTGAGTTTGTGGTCTCCAGTAATCATAACGGTCTTTATGCCTGCTTTTCGGCACAGCTCAATGGCGCCTTTTGCTTCAGCTCGGGGAGGGTCAATCATTCCCGCCAAGCCAACGAAAACCAAATCAGTCTCCAAGTCTTCTTCGTCATATTTTCCAGTTTCAGTTTTCGGTAACTCCTTGTAGGCTATGGCGAGGACACGAAGAGCCTGATTTGCCAGCTCCTCGTTAGTCTTCAAGATTTGTTCTTTCTCTTTTTGGGATAACTTGATTATTTTGCCGCCCTTGAGGATGTGCCCTGAATGGTCTAACAGGATTTCGACAGCGCCTTTAACGTAAGAGAAAAGTTCTCCATCAGGAGACTTGTGAGCTGTAGTCATGCGTTTTCTTTCGGATGTAAAAGGCACTTCTTGTATACGGGAATGGCAGGTATCCAGATGCTCCTTTTTAATTCCTGCTTTGGCTGCTGCTACAATCAAAGCGCCTTCAGTGGTGTCGCCCAGCACTTTTGTTCCGTCATAGTTAGCGTTGGAGCACAAGGTGCTAGCTTTCAACAACAAAGTAAGGTCTGTATCTTCCTTCGGGTCAACAGGAACACCATTCAGAAGGAATTCTCCTTTGGGTTCGTAGCCGGCGCCTGTTACGTCAATCATTTTGTTGTCGACGTAGATTTTGCGCACAGTCATCTCGCCCTTTGTCAGGGTTCCGGTTTTGTCGGAGCAGATGATGTCCGTAGCACCCAAAGTCTCTGCTGAAGAGAGCTTTCTGATGAGCGCGTTACGTTTTGCCAGTTCCCGGGCGCCTAGAGCAAGGGACACAGTTACCACGGCAGGCAAGCCTTCTGGAACCGCGGATACAGCGAGTGCAATCGCGGTCTCAAATGCGCCTATTATCTCGCCTATGCTGCTTGTTCCGAGAACAAAGAGTTCATACAATTCAAGCATGAAAATTATGGCGCACACAGCTATGATTATCATTCCCAGTTTTTTGGCGAACTTTGTTAGCTTCTGCTTGAGAGGAGTCTCCACCGTTTCCACTGATTGAACCATCTCAGCGACTTTGCCGAATTCTGTTTTCATTCCAGTGGATGCGATTATGGCTTTGCCTCTGCCGTAAGTTATGTGGGTTGCCATGAAAACAAAGTTTTTTCTGTCAGCGACCGCCGTTTTTGGGTTAAGAACAACATCCTTTTTGTCTACTGCTGTGGATTCGCCAGTCAAAATTGCTTCGTCGGTTTTCAGGTCCACAACTTCGAGGAGCCGCGCGTCAGCGGGGATGCGGTCTCCGGCTTCAAGGAGAACGATGTCTCCGGGCACAACCTCTTTTGAGGGAATGAACATTTCTGTTCCGTCTCTCATGACCCGGGCTTTGGGGGCGGTCAGCTGTTTCATGGCTTCCATCGCTTTTTCTGATCGGTACTCTTGAACAAAACCGACTATGGAGTTGAGGAAGACGATTGCACCTATGGTAGCGGCGTCCACAAACTCGCTTATTGCGACGGAGATGCCGATTGCGATTAGAAGCATGATCACGAATATGTCCTTGAATTGTCCAAGGAATATCTGAAGTGGAGTCACGCCCTTCTTTTCGACTAGTTCGTTTGGTCCGAACTCTTTGAGTCGGCGTTCAGCTTCTTCTGTGCTTAATCCTTTTTCGGTGGCTTTCAGGGATTCTAGAAGCTGCTTTTTTTCCATCGAGTACCATTCAGAGCTCATTTCAACCGCCTGTCTACTGACTTGGTTAGAAGGTTAAGGTTGTGTTATTTCTTAAAAAGCGTTTCTTACATTTTGTGCAAAATTTTTCTCATGAACACGTAAAGTCTGAATTTTGGGCTCAGAGTTTGAGTGCATACAACAAATTATGTTGTGCGAACCAATGAAGTTCAACATTCCTACGAAAAACTTAAAACAAACAAGCTAAGACCGTAATACTTCTAAACTAAGGATGTGAAAATTACGATGATGATTGATTGGACAATTGCACCGATTACAGCAGCATTATCGATACTGGTTGCAATTTACCTTTATTTCTACATAAACAAACATAGCAGCGGAACCGACAAGATGAAGGAGATTGCGGGCGCCATACAAGAGGGCGCCAGAGCATTCCTGAAGGTTGAGTACAAGTATCTCGCAGCATTCGTTGTGGTAGTAGCCGCGGTCTTAGCAATATTCTTAGACCCACTTATGGCAGCCGCTTACGTTTTTGGTTCAGTATGTTCCGCCTTGGCAGGCTACTTGGGAATGATGGTTGCGTTAAAAGCAAACGTCAAATCAGCAAACGCTGCCAAAGAGGGATTGAACAAAGCGTTCCCGATAGCTTTCCGTGGAGGAGCTGTCATGGGATTGGCTGTGGTTGGATTAGCCCTTCTTGGAATAAGTGTTGTATATGCATTAACTGGTGACCCAAACATGGTTCTGGGCTTCAGTTTTGGAGCAAGCTCGATGGCACTGTTCGCAAAGATTGGTGGCGGAATCTACACAAAAACGGCTGACGTGGGCGCAGATCTTGTGGGCAAAGTGGAGATGGATATTCCAGAAGATGATCCAAGAAACCCTGGCGTAATAGCGGACAATGTTGGCGACAACGTTGGTGATGTGGCGGGCATGGGAGCAGACCTTTTTGACTCCTATGTGGCTAGCATCGTTGCGGTTATGATACTGGGTGTGGCTCTATCCAAATTGGTTCCTTTTACATCAGTCTCGTTTATTGAAGTACCACTGGTGTTTGCGGGACTAGGAATTGTAGCTTCAATCTTGGGGGTTGCATTAGTTCGGGTAGGCAAAAACGGAAATCCTGGAGGCGCTCTCAACATGGGAACATACTTGACATGCATCATTTTTGGTCTCTTAACTTTCGCAGTAACATATTACATGGATATTAATCTCGGCGTCTGGGCATCAGCGGTCATTGGATTAGTTGCAGGTGTAGTCATAGGAATCACAACAGACTACTTTACTTCAATCGACAAAGCGCCAGTAATAAAAACAGCTGAAGCATCACAAACTGGCCCTGCCGTCAACATAATCACAGGCTTTTCTTATGGTCTGCTGAGCATGTTTCCGCCGCTTCTGGGAATTGCTATTGCGTCCATAGCTTCATATTCGGTAGCAGAGATGTATGGAATTTCAGGTGTTTACGGAATTGGCATGGCAGCAGTTGGTATGCTATCTATTGTTGGAATGATTGTGGCTGGTGACGCTTTCGGACCCATCTCAGACAACGCAGGCGGAATCGCAGAGCAAGCAGGGTTAGAAGAGGAAGTTCTGGATATCACTGCTAAGCTTGATGCAGCGGGTAACACTTCCAAGGCTATAACTAAAGGATTTGCTATTGGAGCAGCAGGATTAACGGTAATTGCGTTGCTTGCAGCGTTCCAAGAGATAGTTCAAAATGCAACCGGACAAGTGATTGCGTTTGATTTGATGGACCCTTTGGTCTTGACTGGAGCGCTTATTGGTATTGCTATACCGGCAGTGTTTTCAGCCATGGTAATGCTCAGTGTTGGCAAAAACGCATTTATTATGATCGAGGAAATTAGGCGTCAGTTCAGAGAGATTCCGGGTCTAAAAGAGGGAAAAGAGGGCGTGAAACCAGATTACGCGTCTTGTGTTGACATAGCCACAAAGGGTGCACTAAAAGAGTTGATTCTACCAAGTGTTCTTTCAATCGGCATCACATTGGCGGTAGGGTTCATTGGCGGAATACAGGCTCTTGGCGGCTATCTGGCAGGCAGCATCTTCTCGGGATTGATCTTTGCTTTGTTGATGTCTAATGCTGGCGGATTATGGGACAATGCCAAGAAATACGTTGAAGCTGGAGCTTTAGGCGGTAAAGGTTCAGACACTCACAAAGCTACTGTTGTAGGCGACACTGTTGGTGACCCATTCAAAGACACTGCAGGACCTTCACTGAATACGCTGATAACTGTGATGTCGCTGGTAGCCTCAGTGTTTGCTCCGACAATAGTCATGTATGCGCTACTGTAGAAAACGCATCTAAACTGATACTTTACCGAGGAACGTCCACTCCTCGGTCACAAACCTTTCCTTTCTAATTTTTTCAGCAAGTTTCTGTTCATAATCTGTGAGGCTTTCCGCAGCAAACCTTACATTCAGCGCTTTCTGGAAGCCCCTGACTAATGCTTGGGAAGCTCCCTGTGTGGAAAAGTTTGAATCAAGTTCCTGTCGGGCAGAGGTCAACTTTCTTTTCGAGACAGCAAGCACGTCGTCTAGTGTTTTTGCCCATGGAACCTTTAGGTAGGTGAACATTTTTGTGTGGTCGATGTCCATAAGGAATGTTCCGTGCTGGAGCAGTATGCCTTTTTTTGATGTTTGGGCGTTTCCGGAGATTTTTTTTCCGCTTATTGTGAGGTTGGGGCACCGTTTCGGGTCTGGAGGTTGATACTCGGCTTTGGCTCCAAGAATTTTTACGGCTTCGTTGAGTCCGCTGCATATTTTCTGGTATGCGCTGAGCATGTCCAGGTCTTTGCAGCCTAGGTCGCTTAGTTTGGCTACGATGCAGTAGGTGAGTTCTCCTTCTTGGTCGTGGTATACGGCTCCGCCGCCGCTTATTCTTCTTACAATGTCTACGCCATGTTTTCTGCAGTTGTCTACGTGGATTTCGTCTGCTAGTGTCTGGAAGCGTCCTATAGAAACGGCTGAGGGATTCCACTGGTACAACCTAAGGGTGTTGGGTACCCTGTTCTCTGTTCTTGCCGTCATTATTGCTTCGTCGACTGCCATGTTAGTGTAAGCGTCTGCTGTACTCAGTTTGAGTAGCCGCCAAGTGTCCATCCTTTGATGCCTCAGGAGCTAAAAAATGGGAACGAGATTATTAAAGTTGAAGTATACACAGAAACTTTATGATGGTTCGTCTATAGCCATCCTAGTTTGTTTGCGTCAACATCAAAATTGGCGGCTTGCAGTTCCCTGATTAGCTCAAAATACCAGCCAGTTTTGTATTCGACCCAGAGAACTCCGTTGTAATCGTTTGGAATTTCGAAGCCTTTCTTTTTGCGGTAAATTGCAATCACGTTTTGTTTTCCAAGGCGTCCTAGAAAATAGCCTAATTCGAAAATGACGTTTTGTTTTGCTCGGTATTTTGCTTCTTCGGGAGTTTTTTCTTCTGGGTAAGCCAGATCATCTGGGGATAAAAGGACTACCGCAAAGGAAACGTGCGCATAATCAGATATTTTTTCGATTAATGTTTGTTCGCTGTTTGGTTTTTCATGTAAAATGATGGGGTCAAGGTCTAGCTTTTGCAGTGTTTGTGTCACATCTGATTTCATTTCGTTGTCATGTCCATGGATTACAAAAATCTTGTTTGATCGGACCTGATTGTTCATTCTATTATCTGACTTGGGTGGAGACAACAATAGCTTTACTTTTTGTAACAAACTATTAGATTCGTTAGTGATTTCTCTTAATTTTGCTTGTTCCTGTTTAGTGAATCCAGAGTCAAATGCTTGGTCACTAAAAGGAACCTGTTCAATAAACTTCATTTCTTTAAAGAAGCCTAGAGACTGCAAATCCTTCAATAACAGGTTATATTTATTTACGTAATTTTCGTAACTGCCCCAAAATTCGTTAGAAAAATCTTCCTTTGAACCGGAAACAAGGGTTTCTAAATCTACTATTAAAGAACCGAAATCTATCCCCATCTATCCCAACCACATCAAAAAACTAATTCTCTACCGAGTATATTACAGATTCTTTCAGGGAACTAATTTTGCTTTTAGATAACACAATCATGTTGTTGCTTGGTTTTTCTGAAAAAGGTTGTTTTCAACAATGAACTTCTATTAGTATTCTAATATGAATACTACAGCGTTTGTAGAAAGTTCATGTTTGTGTTCATAGTCATAACAGTAATTGGTTCAAAGTTTATCAGTTTATGTGCTGAATCATATGGACGTATTTTGTGCTATTAAAAAAAGGCGAAGTATCCGAAAGTTTACATCTGAATCATTGTCTGAGAACAAAATCGAACAACTTATGGAGGTTGCACAACTAGGCACCGTCAGGATGTAATGTTCAACCTTGGCGTTTCTTAGTCGTTAAATACAAGCAATTAAAACAGAAATTGTGTGAAGCAGCTTTTAACCAAAAATTCGTTGAAGAGGCTCCTATAGTTATCGTCTGTTGTGGTGACCTTTCTTCATGGAAAAAAACCAAACAGCACACCCAAGAACTATTAAACGCTAGAAAGGCTCGACTCAACAAAGAAACTGAAGAAGCTCTAATGGACAGAGTTAATCGAGCAGTTCTAGCGAATATGCAAGAAAGAATTTCATCAACTTTACTGAATGTTGCCATTGCCATCGAAGATATTGTCTTGGAAGCGGTTGAACTCGGGTTAGGTTCTTGTTGGGTCAGACTTTTCGACGAGAACCAAGTAAAACAAGCATTACATTTGCAAAAAATATTTGTGTAGTGGCTCTTCTTCCGATAGGTGTCCCTGACGAAAAACCAGATGTCAGACCTAGATTGCCCTTGTCAAGCATTGTATTGCCTGTGGCACCTAAGAACTATTGAGACATATCAAATAAACTGCCACCCAAGAAAGTAACAGAGAAAAAGCAAAATCGGAGAAATAGAATAACTGGAAGAAACATATCGAAAAAATGTTTCGACACTTTTTTATACCGAAAAATTGAACGACATCACGATCAAATAACTCGAGCCAACATTACATGTTAGTTTCTGGCTTTTGTTGTTAGTTTTTGTTGTATTTTTGTTGTGTCTACTCTCAGTTCGTCTAACGCGAGCTCTTCTGGGGTTAAGCCAATTGCCAGTCCTAGTAGTTGTGGGTAATGGAGTACGGGTATTCCAAATTTTTCGTTTAGTAGCCGTTCTATTCTTGGCTGGTTAATGTCAAACATCATGTGACAGAATGGGCAGACAGTAATCAGCGCCTCCGCATTTACAGCCTTAACGTTGCGAAGCTTGTCGCCAGCCAGATGCAAAGGAACCTTGTCATTCACTCCGACAATCGGGGCTCCGCAGCAGTCAGTCTCATACATGTAATCAAGGCATTCCGCGCCCGTAGCCTCAATCAGCTTCTTCAGGACAACTGGATTCTCTGGATCATCAAAGCCAATATACTTTGTTGGACGCAGTATGTGGCAGCCGTTATGCTCAGCCACCTTCAAGCCAGAGAGCGGTCTTACTACAGATTCCCTGATTTTGTCAAAGCCGACGTCCTCGGAGAGAACCTGAATAAGATGACGCACACAAATCTTGCCACCCTCAACTTTCATGCCAATCTCCTTCAATATGCCGTTAACATGCTCCTTGAGCTTCCTGTCCTCCGCGAGACTCTTGTTCACCTTCCGTAGGTTTCCAGCACATCCCGGACAAAGAGTCAGAATATCCATGTTCTTTTGTTCCGCCAAGCACAAGTTCCGCGCAGCCAAAACCAGCATCGCATCATGATTCACAGAATCTATAGGCAAACCACAGCAGTTGAATTCGGGCATCTCCGCCAGCTCCACGCCCAGCCGCTCCAGCACCTTCCTGGCAGAAATCTCGTAACTGGGCATTCTATAAGGGATAGCGCAGCCCAAAAACAGCAGATACTTACTCATCTTTCTGTTGACTCTCCTTTTTTGCAACATTAGAAACAGCCAAAACATCAAACATCCGGGCAATATTATCCGTGTTGGCTTTCGGCAACGGCGGCAAACCACGTTCTGCACGTTTCTTTTGTCGCAACTCAGGAATCCTGTAAGCGTATCCCGTCTTCAGGATATTATCCGTCAACTCACGAAAAACAGGGGGTATAATTCCCTCTTTTACTGCAATGTTCCTGAGAGCACGTATAACACCCGCAATATCCACACCCTGAGGACAATGATCAACACACGTAAAACAGGCAGCACACAACCACAAAGCCTCACTACCAAGAACCCTGTCCTTCATCCCCAACTGCGTCATCCGCATAAGCCTACGAGGATGATAAACCTCACTAAACCGTGCAATCGGACAATCCGCAGTGCAGGTGCCACACTGAAAACACAACCTCAGCTTCTCAAAACCCGGTACCAAGCTCATCTCATACTTGAACTTGGGATCCAAGTCCCCCATCTTAATCGACCTAGCCGCCCTAGTTTCATTAGATAGCTTCTTCTCAGACACCAAACTCAACCTCGCCCGCCAGAAGGGGGAATATTACACATTTTGTCGGAGTGTAAACCAGAGGAAAAACGTCGCTAATAAACGATACGAAACAAAAACAGCATAACAAACAAAAAAACAAAAAAGAAAAAGAGGGTAACCGAAGTTACCCGATTACGTGACTATTTGGCAGCCTTCTTCTTCAGTATGTACTCGTGCATGCTCTTGGCAGCTGTCTTTCCTGCACCCATAGCACTGATGACAGTAGCCGCGCCGCTGACAACATCTCCGCCAGCATAAACGCCATCCTTCGTAGTTGCGCCAGTCTCCTCCTGAGTAACAATAGTGCCATGCCGTGTAGTCTCAAGACCCTCAGTAGTGCGCTGAATCAGAGGATTCGGAGTCTGCCCAATCGCAATAATCGCAGTGTCAACATCCATCATGAACTCTGAGCCTTCAATAGGAACAGGTCTACGCCGACCAGAAGCATCAGGCGCTCCAAGCTCCATCTTGATACACTCCATGCCCTTCACCCAGCCGCTCTCGTCACCAACAAACTTTGTCGGATTATTCAGCAACCTGAAGATGATGCCCTCTTCCTCAGCATTCTCTGCCTCCTCAGCACGGGCAGGAAGCTCCTCCCTAGACCTGCGGTAGACAATATAGACTTCCTCTGCTCCCAGCCTCAAACTGCAACGAGCAGAATCCATCGCAACGTTACCGCCGCCAATAACAGCAACCTTCTTCCCAATCCTGATAGGCGTATCATACTCCGGAAACAGGTAACCCTTCATCAAGTTAACCCGAATCAGAAACTCGTTAGCAGAATAAACTCCGCCCAAGTTCTCGCCCGGAATCCTCATGAAATTCGGAAGACCAGCACCGCTGCCAACAAAGATTGCATCAAAACCCTCAGCAAACAACTCGTCAATATTGTAGATTCTTCCAATCGTATAATTGGTTTTAACGTCAACGCCAAGCTTCTTGATGTACTGAACCTCAGACTGCACAATCTCTTTTGGCAACCTGAACTCGGGAATACCATACATCAAAACGCCACCAGCCAAATGCAACGACTCAAACATCACAACCTCATGACCCAGCTTCACCAAATCAGCAGCAGCAGTAAGACCTGCAGGACCAGAACCAACAATCGCCACTTTACCCGTCACAGCAGCCTTCTCCAACTCAGGAACAGTAACGCCATTCCGGCGCTCAAAATCAGAAGCAAACCGCTCCAGACGACCAATAGATATGGGGTCACCCATCTTACCCAACACACACATCTGCTGACACTGGTTCTCCTGGGGACAAACACGTCCACAAACAGCAGGCAGACTGTTCTTCTCTTTCACTTTTTTACTAGCAGCCAGAAAGTTGCCCTCTTTAATCTCTTTGATAAACTGCGGAATAGGAACCTCAACCGGACAGCCCGTCACACATCTGGGGTTAGGACACTGCAGACACCGCTCAGCCTCAGCCATAGCCTGCTCTTCAGTGTAGCCCAAGGCTACTTCATAGAAGTTGTGAATCCGATCCAAAACATCCTGTTTCGCCATCGGAATCTCATGTTTTCTCTGTTCTTTATCCACGCTTCACGCCTCCACCAAGCTTATCATGAATCATAGACGCCATCCTCTCCTCAGGCAAATACACACGCTGCCTCGAAACAAGCTCCTCAAAATCGACATCAAGCCCATTAAATTCGGGGCCATCCATGCAAGCAAACTTTGTTTCACCAGCCACAGTCACACGGCAGGCGCCACACATGCCTGTGCCGTCAACCATCAGCGACGCCAAAGTAACCATGGTCTTCAAACCGTAAGGACGAGTAAGGTCAACCACTTTCTTCAACAGCGAAACCTGCCCCATAGCAACTGCATAATCAAACTTCTGAGTTTTCAAAACATCAGCCAAAAAGCCGAGTCCCTCATGTCCCTTGGAGCCGTCATCAGATGCAACATGGAACTCGTCTGCAATCGCCTTCAATTCATTCTCGTAAACCATGTCATTTTCTGTTCTGCCTGCGGCAACAACAACAAGCTTGTTTCCATTTTTGCGAAGAGCCTGAGCCACATAACGCAGCGGGGCACACCAGACTCCGCCGCCAACAAGCAATACCCGACCAAACTTGCCGACCTCAGCAGGGTTTCCAAGCGGACCCGAAAGATCCGTTATAGAATCGCCCGCATTCATTTTCGCCAGCTTCTTTGTGGTTCTGCCAACCGCATGAAAAGCTGTTGCAACTGTTCCTTTTTCAAAATCAACGCCTGCTATTGTCAGAGGAACACGTTCTCCCTTTTCGTCGAGGCGTATAATCACGAACTGTCCAGGATTGGACTTCGCCGCAACATCTGCAGCAGCGACTTCTATCAGGTATATGTTGGGTGCAAGTTCTTTTTTTGTAACTATCTTATACATTCACGTTCACGTCCTTGTTAGTTGGTTTTTGCCTCCGATTTAGGAATGGAAGAAATCTTTTTCTTGAACTCCTCAAGCTTCGCAGAGAATTCTCCCGGATACTTGGGGCTAACCTTGAAGGATTCGAAGCGATCATCCAAGTTGTACTGCTTAAGAACAACTTTTAGCGCAGAGAAGTTTCGTTCTCCCAAATATGTTCCTTCTTCAAGTTTACACATTTCTTCTGGACAGACAACTGCCATAACACCATCAAAGCCTAAGCTTAACGCCTCCAACACAAGAACCGGGTCGAAGCCTTTAGCGCATGGAAGCTCAATGATTGTGATGTCGTTTGTGAGGCAGCCTTTCTGCACATCATCCAAGGCAGAGAACTCGCTCCACTGGCAAACAAACAGTAAGATAGCGGATTTGCCCTGAGCCTTGAATTTGGCGGCTTTGCTGCTGCAGTTCTTGATAATCGTGGACACGGGCTCAAACTCGTAGCCTCTAAGCTCTATGGCTTGATGCGGGCAGACAAGGGCGCATGCTCCGCAGCCCATACAGTCTTCAGTTTTTATCTCTGGAGTGCTGACGTCCTTCCATACTATGGCGTCGTAGGGGCAAATGAAGACACATTTGCCGCAGCCAACACATTTTTCTGTGTCATAAACAGCCTTCAAAGAATTCTTCTTGATAATCAGGTTGTCTGGGTCGTAGCCGAGCACATTCACGGTTTCTTTCAGCAACTCGAACCTGTTGATGCCAATTTTGCTTCCCTTCTTGAATCTGCAAAAGTCTTCCTCGCACTGCAGAACCAGTATCTTTTCTACGCCAGAAGCCAAGTTGTTCAGGTAGAATTCGGGAGGAACGCGTCCAACACAAGGCAAACGCAACGAAACATAATTTTCCAAATTTTCGTCTTTAAGGGTATCTTCAATATTGAAGGTGACAGGGTTGCTGCCTCTGCAAGTTAAAACTAGAGTTTTTGCTCCTTTCTCAGTCATCTCAGCTTGGACTTTTTTGGTCAACGAATCAACATCATAGTATACAAGGTCGATTGCTGACAACGGGCAAGCGCTTACACATAAGCCACAAACCCGACATTCATCAACGTCCAAGATGATTTTGTTCTGTTCTTCATCCTTTGATATGGCTTCGAAGGGACAAACAGCAACACAAACACCGCAGCGGCTACAATAGTCGTCTGCGATTTCTATTCCAGCGGTTCGACATGGTTCTTTAGTCATCTTGCTCTACACTCAGAAGTCATTTTTTCCTGAAGTATTGAGAATACTTCACTTCTTGACATCAAACTTAAAGTTTTCTCTTAACCCCTTTTAAATAGCTGAAATTTGGCGGCAAAGGACTGCCTTATCGGAACATGTTCTGGGAAACAAAACCTGAACGAGCTATTTTTTGTGGAAAGTATCTCTTTATTAGTGTGATCTTGGAAAGTTGTTTTTCTGGTTATGAGGGAGTTAGGCTAGCCTTTGCGTGCCGAAATTAAGGTCAGCGGCATAGTTCAGGGCGTTGGTTTCCGCCCATTCATCTATCGGACAGCAGTGAAGAATGGGCTAGTAGGCTACGTGAGGAACAGGGGAGACGCTGTTGTCGAGATAGTTGCCGAAGGAAACAGAGACAAAATTAACCAGTTTCTGAAGGACCTGCAGAAAGAGAAGCCTTCTTTGGCGCAAATCTACAGCACCACAACAGACACAAAAAAAGAGGAAGAGGGCTTCAATGAATTCAAGATAATAAAAAGCTCTGGCGAAGCCAAACTCTCAGGCTCTGTCATTCCGCCCGACGTTTCAATCTGCGGTGAATGTTTACGGGAGCTGCGTGACCCCCAAAACAGGCGCTTCAATTACTTCTTCAATACCTGCACGGACTGCGGACCAAGATACACCATAATCAAGGGGCTTCCGTACGACAGACCAAACACGACAATGCAGGAGTTCCCGATGTGCGACGCTTGCGCCAAAGAGTACGGTGACCCCGCAAACCGCAGATTCCACGCCCAAACCGTCGCATGCCCAGACTGTGGACCAAAAGCATACCTCACCTCCAACATGGGAGAGCCGATAGACTGCGGAGACCCGATTAGAGAAACAGGGCGGCTCCTACACGAAGGAAACATAGTGGCGATTAAGGGGAACGGCGGCTTCCATGTTGCAGCAGCCACAACCAAAACAGAGCCAGTTGCCAGACTACGGAAGGATAAGCACCGAAAACAGAAGCCCTTCGCAATAATGGCTCCAGACCTAGAAACCGTCAAGTCCTTCGCTGAAGTAAACCCATGGGAAGCTGAGCTGCTGACTTCTTATCGTAAACCCATTATTTTGCTCAAAAAAAGCAGCAAATATTTCCTTTCTGATTTGGTTTCTCCGGAACTGCACAGCGTAGGCACTATGCTACCATATACCGGACTGCATGCCATGCTCTTCGATGAGATCAAGGAGCCCGCGTTTGTTATGACCAGCGCGAACCCGCCCAGCGAACCCATAGTCACAGACAACAAAGAAGCAATAAGCAAGCTGGGCTCCACCGTTGACTATTTCCTCTTCCATAACAGACAGATAGCTCAGAGGTGCGATGATTCAGTTGTCCGCTTCCACGACAAAGACCCGTGCCTGATTCGCCGCTCAAGAGGATACGCTCCTGAGCCTGTCCTGCTGAAACAGGTTTCTGACCGTTGCGTCTTGGCGCTCGGCGGAGAACTCAACGTCACCTCATGCACACTAACAGGAAACAGGGCATTCATTTCCCAGCACATCGGAGACGTGGAGAATTTGGAGAACCTCCGTTTCCTCAAAGACTCGGTAACTCACTTGACAAGGTTGACCAACTGCAACGTAGAAGCTGTGGCATGTGACCGTAACCCCAGATTCACCACAACAAAACTTGCACAAGAACTAGCAAGCAGGTTTG
>Ga0307423_1000797_pt1 | contig 20575 bp, 17 predicted proteins | sample SalMarWE160310MG_FD_202154 | JGI IMG/M metagenome (GOLD analysis project Ga0307423, IMG submission 202154) | Salt marsh sediment microbial communities from the Plum Island Ecosystem LTER, Massachusetts, United States - WE1603-10 | ecosystem: Environmental > Aquatic > Marine > Intertidal zone >...
GGCCCCCCCCGCCGAGAAGTTGCCGCCGCTCATCGGACAGGTCCAGGTGTGGATGGGACGTCGCCCGGACGCTCCCGCTCCAGGAAGCGGAAGTGCAGCCACGTCACCACGAAGATCACGGCGAACAGCGCCCAGCTCTGCGCCGCGGCGCTCCCGAAGCGCAGGAACTCCCACGCTTCCTTGTAGATGTGGTAGACCGCCACGTCCGTCGCGCCCAGCGGACCCCCCTCCGTCATCACGTACACGGCGCCGAAGATCTGGAACGAGCCGATCACCGACGTGACCAGCACGAAGAAGAGCGTGTGCCGCAGCCCGGGGAGCGTCACGTGCCAGAAGCGGCGCCACACCCCCGCCCCGTCGATGCGCGCGGCCTCGTAGAGCTCCTCGGGGATCGACGCCAGACCGGCCTGGAAGAGCACCATCTGGTAGCCCACGACCAGCCAGACCGAGAGGATCATGATGGACAGCAGCGCCGTGCGGGGCGAGGTCAGCCAGCGCACGGGCGCGATGCCGACCAGGCCGAGGATCCAGTTGAGGATCCCGTAGTCGGCGTTGAGGATCCACTGCCAGACGATGGCGATGGCCACCAGGCTCGTGATGGACGGCAGGAACAGCGCGGCGCGCACCAGCGACAGCGTGCGCGTGCGCCGGTGCACCAGAAGCGCGAAGGCGAGGGCGAGGGCCATCGCCACCGGCACGTGCAGCGTGAGGATGGCCGTGTTCGCGAGGGCGTTCCAGAAGGACGCGTCGCCGAGGAGCGCCAGGTAGTTGCCGAGCCCGACGAAGGGGCGCGCGACGTCGACGAGGTTCCAACGGTGCAGCGACAGCCACGCGGCGAATGCCAGAGGCCCGAGGGTGAAGACCGCGAGGTGCGCCGTGGCCGGCGCCAGGAAGCTCCACGCCCACAGGTTGCGGCGCAGCGCGCGGGGCTCGCCGGCCAGCGAGACGAGCGAGGCGGGAAGTCCGGCGAGCAGGAGGCCGGCGACAGCGATCGCCGCCATGGGCGCGAGCGGGCCGTCGGTGTGCTCGAAGGGCACCATCGCCAGGCGGAACGGCGCCTGGTCCCGCACCGCGTACGGCACCGCGTCCACCTCCACGCGGGCGGGCGCGGGGGAGGAGAACGCCGCGAGGGCACGGGCCGTCTCGGGGAGGAGGGTGGTGCCGACGACGTTGCCGAAGCGGTCGCGCTGCAGGAGGGGCAGCCCGGTGACGCGCACGATCGTGCCGGGCGGAGCGGCGCGTGCGTCCTCGTAGCCGCTCGCATCCAGCGCCGCGGCGGCGCGCTCGAGGCGGAGGTCGCTCAGCTCGGCGAGCCGTGCCCGCGCCCATAGCTGGGACGCCGCGACGGGGAGCGCGAGGGACACCGCCGCGAGGAGCGCGCCGCGAACGACACGCTCGGGCCGCGCCCCGACGACGGCGGCCGCGCCCGCCATGCCGGCCGAGGCGAGGACGGCCAGCAGCGCGATCCACCACGGCAGCCCGAAGGACGTTCCTGCGCGGCGCGCCAGGACCACCGTCCCCACGACGTCCCAGCCGTCCGCGTCGTAACGGGCAGCGCGCGCGCGCTCACCCCGCACCTCGGGCTGATCGAGTCCGGGTGTGACCGCCGGCTCGAGCTGGAGCCGGTCTCCGTAGAGCGCGCGCACGCGTTGCGGGTCGGCCAGGCTCAGGAGCGTGACCGCGGAAGAAGTCTCCGCCTCGAGGAGAGCATCGGAGCCCGCGTGCACCGACGCCACCGCCGTCCTCAGCGCGAGCACCAGCGCGAGGGCGAGCACCGCGAAGACGCTCGCCCCCAGCACGCGGCGCGCGCGCTCGGAGTCGGCTGGTCCGCGGTCCCGCCCGCCGGCGCTCATCGGGCGAGCACCCGGTCCACCTCGGCCGCGACCTGCTTGGCCGTCTCCTCGAGCGGGTCCCCGCGCAGGAGATGGCGGTCCATGATCTGGAAAGTGAGCTCTTCGATCTCGTAGAAGTCACGCACGCGCGCCCCCCAGGTGACCCGGCCGTCGTCGACCTGGCGCAGGAAGGCGGCCTCGATCCCCGAGGTGTCGCCCGCGGCCGCCTGCTCGGCGACGTCGCGGAAGGCTGGGATGGCCAGCCGCGTCGAGGAGCGCATGCGCTGCGCCTCCTCCGACGCGAGGTAGGCGGCGAGCTCCACCGAGAGGCGGCGGTGCGGCGCGTTGGCGGGCACTGCCCACCCCGACGCGTACAGGACGGTGGCGGGCGACGAAGAAGCTTCGTGGGGGATGGGCGCGACGCCGAGGCGCAGCCGGGCGCCGGCCATGTTCGACATCAGGAGCTGCAGCGTCCAATGACCCGAGAGGAGCATCGCCTGCCCCCCGGTGGCGAAGCGCGCCTCGCGCGCCGGGTCGCCGGTTTCGAGGAAGTGCACGCCCGGGGTGACGTGGGCCGCCGTTACCAGCTCGGTGAGGAAGCGGAACGCCGCCACCGTGCGCGGGGAGTCGAGGTATCCGCTCGCGCGCTTGCCGTCGGGGCTGAGGATGTCCCCGCCGCCGGACCACACCCAGGCGATCCACTGGTAGAGGTTGCGCGGGAAGTCGACGGCGTACACGTCGGTGCGCCCGTCGCCGTCCACGTCGCGCGTGAGCCGGCGGGCCTTGTCCAGGAACTGCGCCCACGTCCACCCGTCCGCGCCGGGCGGCTCGATCCCGAAGCGGTCGAACACGCCCAGGTTGAGGTAGAGCACCATGGGCGTGAAGTCCTTGGGCAGCGCGAACACGCGGCCGTCGCGGCGGAACCCCTCCATGACCTGGGAAAAGACGCGCTCCGGGTCGTAGCCCGCGCGCCCGAGGTAGGGCGTGAGGTCGAGGGCCAGCCCGCGGTCGACGACCGTGGGGATGTCGGGTCCGTCGAGGAGGAAGACGTCGGGCGGCGTGCCCGAGGCGATGGACGTGAGGAGCTTCTCGTCGTAGTTGGTGACCACCGACTCGACGACGACGCGCACGCCCGGATGCGCGGCGGCGAAGCGGTCGGCGATGGCCTGCTCGGTGGTGACCTCGTAGTCGCCGGCCCAGTGGAGGACGCGCAGCGTCACCGCGTCCTCGGCGCCCGCGCCGCACCCCGCCAGGGCGAGGGCGGCCATCCCGGCGAAGAGCACGCGCCCGGTCACGGGACGTGGCGCCTGCCGAGGGTGCCGAGGCGCAGCCGGCTCCCGGCGTCGAAGAGGTGCGCGTGCTCCACCCGGATGCGCAGCGAGACACGGTCGCCGACGCGCACCGGATGGTCGGCGGGCGTGCGCGCGATCCACGGAATCTCGCCGGGACCGGGAACGTGCACGAGGATCTCGCTGCCCAGCGCCTCCACGCGCTGGACCTCCGTGTCGAGGTGGCCGGAGTGGTGACCCGGAGGCACGACCAGGAGGTCCTCGGGGCGCACGCCGAGCACGACGGCGTGGCCGCGCTCCGAGTCGGGCGAGCCGATGTCGCGCAGGCTGCACGGCAGCGTGAGGCCCCACCCGACGAACGTCGCGCCGGTGCCGTCGTCGCCGACGAAGCCCTGGGCGGTGTTCATCGCCGGCGAGCCGACGAAGCGCGCGACGAACAGGCTGGCCGGCTCGCGGTATACGTCCAGCGGCGTGCCGACCTGCTGCAGGACGCCCTCGTCCAGGATCGCGATGCGCTGCCCCAGGGACATCGCCTCGACCTGGTCGTGGGTCACGAAGATCATCGTCGTGCCCAGCCGGCGGTGCAGCCCGGCGATCTCGTCGCGCATCCCGGTGCGCAGGCGCGCGTCCAGGTTCGAGAGCGGCTCGTCGAAGAGGAAGACCGACGGCTCGCGCACCATCGCGCGACCCAGGGCGACGCGCTGCCGCTGGCCGCCGGAGAGCTGCCCGGGACGGCGGTCGAGCAGGCGGTCGAGGCCGAGGAGCGAGGACGCCCATGCCACCTTGCGGCTGATCTTCTCCCTCGCCGCGCCCCTCATGCGCAGCCCGAACGAGAGGTTCTGCCGCACGGTCATGTGCGGGTAGAGCGCGTAGCTCTGGAAGACCATCGCGACGTCGCGGTCGGCGGGCTCGACGCCGTCGACGCGCCGGTCGCCGATCCACACCTCGCCGTCGGAGGGATCGGCGACGCCGGCGATCATGCGCAGCACGGTGCTCTTGCCGCACCCCGAGGGACCGAGGAGCACGAGGAACTCCCCCTGCTCGACGTCCAGATCGAGGGGATGCACCGCCGTCACCTCGCCGAAGCGCTTCGACAGGCCTCGCAGCGACACGCCTACCATGCGACCTCCAACGACTCGCCGATCCGGGTGTGCCGCACCGAGCCGTCCACGCGCGCCTCGACGTCCCCGCTCCGCACGCGTACCTCCACGTCGCGACCGCGCAGGCGGCCGTGGAAGCGGGCGTGCTCGAGGCCCATGGGCAGCGGGTGGATGCGCAGGACCTCGGCGCCCGGCTCGACGCCCGTCGCTCCGCGCGCGATCAGGTCGAGGACCCAGGAGTGCTGGTAGTCGTCGATGCCGCGGAAGACGCACGCGTGGCCGGTGTTCGGGTTGTAGTGCTCGTAGCAGTTCGCGCGCCCGGGGTCGCCGTCGTGGTACATCATGCGCACGAAGCGCGACAGGATGTGGGCAGCCATCGGGCCGGCCGCCGCGCGGCCCCGGTACCACTGGCGCAGCAGCCCCTCGACCACGTGGCTGTTGGTCATCGGCCAGACGCGTCCGTTCCACGGACAGTTGTGGCGCTTGCCCTTCCACAGCCCCTCGGCGCTGAACAGCGGGTCGTCGGCCGCGGACGACGGCACGGGGAACGCGGTGGCGAAGGTGGCCGGATCGGCGAGGTGCGCGAGCAGACGGTCCACCTGCCCGTCGTCGAGGAGATCGGTCAGGAGGGGGTAGAAGCACACCGCCGCCTTCACGCCCGTGCGCCGCCCGGTGGCGCCGTCCACATCGGAGAAGATCCCCGCGTCCGGGTCCCACATCTCCTCGCGGATCGCGCGGCCTACGTGCTCCGCCCGGTCACCCCAGGTGCGGGCCGCGTTCCCCCGGCCCAGCCGTCCGGCCAGCGTCTCGAGCCCGCGCAGGAGCTGGTACGCGTACACTGTGACGTCCACGCCCTTCAGGCGCAGGCGCGGCTCCCACTCGGTGACGTCCGACGAGGGGTCCACCGCGACGTAGCGCGACATGTATTCCTGGCCGGTCTCGTAGTGGTTGACGACCGTGATCATCCCGGAGCCCTCGGCGTCGCGCTCGCCGCGCATCCAATCCGCATAGCGCGCCAGGCCGGCGTACGCCGCCTCCAGGAACGCTCGATCCGGGTGGAGCGCGTCGACGGCGAGGGCGGCGTCCCCCCAGTTGGCGTGGTAGAAGTCCTCGCCGGTCTCGTGGTTCACGTACAGGCGCCCGGGGAGCGATCCGTCCGCGCGCTGGGCGGCGAGGAAGTTGAGGAGCGACCCGCGGGCGACGACGGGGTCGGCGGCCCAGCGCGTCTCCATCATGTGGCACTGGGCCGAGTAGGTGATCGGCAGGTGGAAGTACTCAGGTCCCTCGGCGATGGCCGGATGCGGGATCCGGCCGGCGCCGCCCGCGATGCGGTTGAGGTGCAGCCCGTAGACCCGGTAGTCGAAGTAGCCCGCGAGGTACGGGTCGGAAGCCGAGAAGCGGGGAAAGGCGCCGATCGCCCGGCTCCACGCTTCCTCGGAGCGGCGGGGATGGTGCGGTGCGCCGACGTCGCCGGCCGGCGGCGCACCCAGCTCCTCCGGCGCCACGGCGAGGACGAAGCCGATGCCCTGGCCCTCGCCGAGCCCGTCGAGGGAGCGCGTGACGGCGAGGTGCGCCCACCCGCGGTCGGAGACGCCGTCCAGGGAGACCGGGCCGTCGTCCGGCGGTTCCCCGTCGGCTGCGAGGAGCTCCACGAACGGCGTGAGGCTCCACTCCGGCTCCGCGCCGCCCTCGGAGCGGAGCGTCATGCAGCGCGTGGCCCCCGCGGCGCCGGCGCCGACGTCCTTTCCGGACGCCAGCACGAACGCCTCGAGCGTGAGGGTCACGTCCAGCGACTCACGTCTGCGGTCCCGCAGCGTGCTGCGCCAGCGCAGCCCCGCGTAGAGGCGGGCGAGGTCCCGTACGTCCGGGCCCGGGACGGCCGTGAACGCCACCAGGCTCGCTTCGGCGAGGGCGCCCCCGGCGCCCTCGTCCGCCCACCAGGCGGAGCAGAAGCGGCCTCCGGGAAGAACGTAGCGCTGCTCGGTGAAGCCCACGTCCCCGGGTCCATCCCATCGCACCGCGAGTCGGTCGGGACGCCAGTCGACCGACGCCCGCCGCAGCCGCTGCTCCCGACCGTCGCCGCCGACCAGCGCGACGGAGAAGAGCGGCTCGAGGGGGTAGTGGTAGACGTGCGCGGCGTCCCAGAAGCCGGGGCGGTCGAGTCGGCGTGGAACGGGCGGGGCCCACAGGAAGCCGTCGCCGGCGGAGAGGAACCACTTGTCGGGGCGGGCGAGCGCGCGCAGGCGGGCCGCGCCATCCGCGTCGTCGTCGGCATCCGCCGGCGCCGTGGCGTCGGGATCGGCCTGTACCCCGGGACCGCGCATCAGCGCACCGACCCGAAGGCGCCCACGAAGCGCGAACCGGCCACGGCGGGCCAGGCGGCGAGCTGCTCGACCAGCGGCGCCACGCGGGACCGGAAGGCGGCCGCGTCGAGCGTGTCCACCCGGGGGGCGTCCCCCGGCTGGCGGACGTCCCAGACCAGGTTGTCCGCGATCGTGAAGCCGCTGGGGACGGCGTGGCGGGCGATGGGGCGCTGCATGCAGTACGGCTCGCCGGAGTCGTAGCGCTCGTCCTGGCCGGTGCGCGCGAAGGCGTTGCCGACCAGCTCGCCCGGGCCGTCGCCCCGGAGCCCATCCATGCGGGGCGGGTCCGGCCGCGGCTCGGCGGCCGGCACCCACGGTGCGACCCGGTCCACGATCACGCCGCACGCGCCGGTCTCGAAGACGGCGTTCCGTGCGATCCACGCGACTGGTCGGCCGCCGTCCGGGCCCCAGTACGCGAGCCCCCAGGTGAGGACGTCCTCCACGACGTTGCCGGTGATCTTCGCCCGCGCGTCGACGAAGACGCCGATCCCCTTCCAGTAGCGCGTCACGAGGTTGCCGCGGACCACGCCCTGGGCGTTCCAGGTCAGGCCGATGCCCACGCCGCGGCCGCCACCCATCTGGGCGCCGCGCGCCGCGTCGACGCCGTCCACCACGTTGTCCTCCGCGAGGATGCGTGCGTCCCGATAGCCGGTGATGCCGTCCCACGAGTTCCGCTCGATCCGGCAGCCGCGCACCGTCGCGTCGCCGCCCTCGCGGACCGCCACGCCCATGATGCCCACCACCACCGAGTGGACCGTGGCCGAGTCGCCCAGGTTGTCGCGGACGACGCAGTCGGACAGCGTCACCCGGCCGGCGCGGATCACCACGCCCGCGTCGGTGGCGCGCCCGTCCGGGTCGCGCACGCCGTCCGTGACCGTGACGCGCTCGAGGGCGCAGCCGTCGCAGCCGTCGAAGAGCACGCCGTAGCCCGCGTGCGTGTGCAGCACGACATGGCCCGCCGTCTCCCCGGCGAGGGTGATGCTGTCACCGCGCACGAGGAGGCCGCGGGTGGCGGGGACGTCGTCGTCCGCGTCCTGGCAATTCCCGCAGGTGGAATCGGTGAAGGCCACGGGCTCCAGGTGATAGTCGCCGGGCGCGAGCTGAACCGTGGCGGGCCCGCGCAGCGTGTCCAACAGCGCCTGCAGGTCGTCGCCGGGAGCCACGGCCACGACCGGCGGGTGGGCCGCCGGCGCGGCTCCGCTCGCGCACGCGGAGGAGCCGAGGAGGGCGGCGAGGATCCAGGGGGGCGCGGTTCGACGCATGCCGCCAAAGTACCGGCCGGCGGAGGACGCCGCGAGACGCGTCCGGACGACGCGCCGGCCGCGCCGGTCAGCGCCCTGCGAGCTCCCTCGCCCGCGCCCACACCGTGTCGAACATCTCCTCGGTGAGCTTGCCGGTGAAGGTGTTCTGCTGGCTCGGATGGTAGGAGGCGAGCAGCGCCGGTCCGCCGTCGGGCGCGACCTGCGCGCCGTGGCCGAAGGCAGGACGTGGCGTCGGGATCGCCACGCCCCGGCCCCCCAGGATGCGCAGGACCTGCGCCCAGGCGAAGCCGCCCAGCGCCACGACCACGCGGACGTCCGACAGCAGGTCCAGCTCCTCCTCCAGCCAGGAGGCGCACGCGTCGCGCTCGGCCGGCGTGGGCCTGTTGGCCGGGGGCGCGCAGCGTACGGCGGCCGTCACGAAGCAGTCCTCCAGCCGGAGCCCGTCGCCGCGGCGGGAGGAATCGGGCTGGCTGGCGAAGCCGGCGCGGTGCAGGGCGCGGTACAGCCAGTCGCCCGAGCGGTCGCCCGTGAACATCCGGCCCGTGCGGTTGGCCCCGTGCGCGGCGGGCGCGAGCCCGACGACCAGGACGCGCGCCCGGGGATTCCCGAAGCCCGGGACCGGCCGGCCCCAGTAGTCCTCGTCGCGGAACGCGGCCCGCTTCTCGCGCGCCACGACCTCCCGCCAGGCTACCAGGCGCGGACAGCGGCGGCAGCGCGTGACCCGCTCCTCGACGCGGGAGAGCTCGTCAGAGGGCGTTGGCGGCCTCCAGGGCGGCTTCCAGGGTCGCGGACAGGTCGGCGCCGAGGTCTTCCGGCGACACGCCCTCGCGTTGTGGGGCGCGTCGCTCGGTGGTCGGGTCGTTGGTCTTCCAGCAGAGCGCGGTGACCGACAGCGTGCCGTCGCCGGAGGGCTCGACGTCGATGGCGCGCTCCATGCCCTCGCGGTACCAACCGAGCCGCCGCCGGCCGGGCTCCTTGATCAGGTCCATGCCGTTGGCCAGCGCGTAGATGTTCAGCTTGCCGTCCAGGGCCCCGAAAGGCCCTCCCTCTCCGCCCACGCCCACTCGCCGCTGGTCGGCCGCCATCGCCGCCTCCGTCCGCCGATCCCCCGTGTACCCGGTCCTCCTCGGAACCGTGTCGTCCACAACTCCTATAGACGCGCCACGTGTTGGCAAGGTTTCCGTTACGGAGCGCTCGCGCTCTCCTGCCACGCCGACCACCACAGCGTGCGCAACATCCGCGCGCCCGCCGCCAGCCGATCGGCCACGAAGTCGCGGGTCTCGGGACGATCCGGCGCGTCGGGGTTGAAGCCGAAGCGCTTCTCCAGCCGGTAGAGCTCCTCCACCTGGTCGTGGGATGCACGGATGTGCGCCAGGACCGCGTCCCGCGCGTTCCCGGCCACCGAGCCGACGTCGCCGCCCATGCGCTCGTCCACGTCCGACTGGCGGAGGTGGGCCCCCACGAAGGTCGATTCGAAGCGGCCGTGGAACCCGCGGGCAGTGGTGTAGCCGTTCGGGTTGGGCGCGTCGGCGTTCCACCCGTCGTAGTGGATCGTGGTGTGGTGGGGGTTGGCGGCGTCGGTCACGTAGTGGCCGAGGACGCCGGCGTCGTTGACGATGCGCTGCTCGATCCAGCGCCTCGTCGTCGGGTCGGCCTCGGCGCGCCACAGCCGCCACTCGGTCACGAGGCGCTGGTACAGCTCCACGATGCGGTAGGGGAGGAAGCCGACGTCGCGCTCCGGCCGCTCGATGCCCGCGTCGTGGAGCACCCGGATGAACGCATAGCGGTCCGGGGCGTCCAACGCCCCGGAGGGGACGTTCTCCATGTCGATGTAGTGGTCGTAGCTGTACACCCGGTCCATCGCGACAAGCTCGCGGACGCGCCAGCGGTCGGGCTCGGGATCGAGGTAGACCAGCTGGTCCCCCGCCTCCAGGAAGAAGGCCGGGACGCCGTGGGGCAGCGTGCGCACGGCGGCGCGGGCCGCCATCTCGTGGCCCGTGCTCCCCCACCGGCGCGGCGCGGGTTCCTCGGCGCGCGCCGGGGGCGACAGGTGGAGGAGGAGCGCGACGGCGAGCGTGGTCATCGAATCCATGGAAGGAGGCTCCGCAGTCGTCCGGCGAGAAGGCGCGAAAGGCGAAGGAAGAGGCTCCGGAAGATAGGGACTGCGGCTGCGTCCGGGAGATAGCTGGAGGGGTCGGCGCGCGGCGGCGCCGTGCTCATCCCCGCGCGAGCTTCCCCCGGTCCACCTTTCCCAGATGCGTCCGGGGAAACTCCTCGAGGAAGCGCACGCGGCGCGGGTACTTATAGGGTTCGAGGCGCTCGCGCACCCAGGCCTGGATCTCCGCCTCGAGGGCGTCGCCCGCCTCGACGCCGTCGGCCGCCACGACGAAGGCGTGGGGCTTGACCAACCCCCGCTCGTCCTCGACGCCGACCACCGCGACCTCGCGCACGGCGGGATGGCCGAGGAGGCAGTCCTCGAGCTCCCGCGGGCTGAGCCACCGCCCGCTCACCTTGAGCATGTCGTCGGCGCGCCCGCGGTAGCGCACCCACCCCTCGGCGTCGAGGGAGATCATGTCGCCCGAAGCGTACCACGCGCCCTGGAAGGCCTCCAGGGTCTTGTCGTGATGGCGCCAGTACCCGATGGCGCGCGAGCCGCCCCGCACCCACATGCGTCCCACCTCTCCCGGCGGGAGCGCGCGGCCGTCGTCGTCGCGGACCTCCACGTCGTAGCCGGGCACGACCTTTCCCAGCGTGCCCGGCCGCACGTCGCCGGGGCGGTTGGAGATGAAGATGTGCCACATCTCCGACGTGCCGAGCCCGTCGAGGAGCGGCACGCCGAAGGTCTCGTTCCAGCGGCGGTGCAGCTCCTCGGGGAGCGCCTCCCCCGCGGAGGTCGACAGGCGCAGCGACGACAGGTCGCGCCGCGCCGCGCCCGGGTGGTCCAGGAGGTGGCTCACCATGGTGGGCACGTTGACCAGGAGGGTGGGCCGGAACGCCTCGATCTTCTCGAACAGCGTCTCCGCCGTGCATCGCTCCGGGAAGAGCGCCGCGGTGGCGCCGACGCTGAAGGGGAAGAGGAGGTTGATCCCGGTCGCGTAGCCGAAGAAGAGCTTGGGCACCGAGAGGGTGACGTCGTCGGGCGTGATCCCCAGGATGCCGTGCCCGTAGCGCACGGTGGTGTTCACATAGGAGCGGTGCGGCTGCACCACGCCCTTGGGGTGGCCCGTGGTCCCGCCGCTGAACAGCCAGATCGCCGGATCGTCCCGGTGCGTCGGCCATGGGTCGAGCTCGGTGGTGGCGGCGGCGAGCTCCCGGGCGAAGGCGTCTCCGCCCACCTCGAGGAGCATCGGCGCGTGACGCATGTCCCCGGCGGCCTCGTGGAAGGGCGCGGCGCCGGCGGCGTCCACCAGCGCCATGCGCGCACCCGAGTAGGCGTAGAAGTAGCGGATCTGCTCGGCCCCGAGCTGCGGGTTGAGCATGATGACCACGCCGCCCGCGCGTAGGATCCCGAAGAACGCCCCCACGAAGTCCACGCCGTCGGGCAGCGCGAGCAGGACGCGCTCCTCCGGCCGGAGGCCCGCGGCCCTCAGCGCGTTACCGTAGCGGTTGGCCAGCGTCTGCACGTCGCCGTAGGTGTGCGCACCCGCGTCGGTGAGGAGCGCGCGGCGCCCCTCGTGGCCCTCGGCGATGCGGTCGCCGAGGAAGTACTCCGAGACGTTGAGCCGTTCGGGAGGAGGGAGGGTCATGGTGCGTCACGATACCCGTTGGCTAGAATGACGGTCAATTCGCGGCCCCCGCCGGGGGTGACACGGCCAGCAGCCCGACGGGAGACGGATGCCGATCCACCGACTCGCCGACATGACGTGGGAGGAGGTTCGCGACCTGGATCGGTCGCGGGCGGTGGCCATCCTCCCGGTGGGAGCGATGGAGGCGCACGGGCCCCACCTCCCGCTGTCCACCGACGTGATCATCGCCGAGGCGATGGCGCGCGCGTGCGCCGAGTCGCTGTCCGACGAGGGGCGGGACGCGGTGGTGCTCCCCGCGCTGTGGGCCACGCATGCCGGCTTCGCGGGCGCGTTCCCGGGAACGGTGAGCGTCTCCGGGCAGGCGGTGACCACGCTGCTGCGGGAGGTCGCCGCTGCGCTGGCCGCCCAGGGCTTCGGCGTCCTCGCCGTCGCGAACGCGCACCTCGATCCGGCGCACCTCGCCTCGCTGCGGGACGCGTGCGCCGACCCGCCCGGGGGGATCCGGGTGGCCTTCGTCGATCTGACGCGCCGCGCCGCGGCGGAGCGGCTCACCGAGGAGTTCCGCACGGGCGCGTGCCACGCGGGGCGGTTCGAGGGGAGCATCGTGCTGGCAGAGGCGGCAGGGCTGGTGCGTGGCGACGTGGCCGCGGCGCTCGAGCCCGTCCCATCGTCGCTGTCGGAGGCGATCAGCGCGGGCGCGCGCACCTTCGCGGAGGCGGGGGGCCCGAGGGCGTACTTCGGGTGGCCGGCGGACGCGACCGCCGAAGAGGGAAGAGAGAGCGTGCGGGTGCTGGGCGCGCTGCTGGCCGACGCCGTGCGCGGGGCGACGGAGGAGCCATGAAGGAGCTGACCGGAAGGGCCGCCCTGGTGACGGGCGGCGGGCGGGGGATCGGCGCCGCGGTGGCGCGGGCGCTGGCACGGGCCGGTGCGTCGGTCGCGGTGGCGGCGCGCACCATGGAGCAGGTGGTGGAGGTCGCCGGAGAGCTGCGCACCGACGGCTACGAGGCGTACGCCTTCCAGTGCGACGTGACCAAGCCCTTCGACGTGCGCGACGTCACGCTGGGCGCGCGCGAGGCGATGGGGCACCTGGACATCCTGGTGAACAACGCCGGCATCGCCCCGTCCAACCCGCTCAAGCGGATCACGCTGACCGAGTGGAACCGCGTGATGGAGGTCAACGCCACCGGGACGTTCCTGTGCACGCAGGCGGGGCTGCCCGACATGCTGGAGCGGCGCTGGGGCCGGGTGGTAAACGTCGCGTCGGTGGCAGGGCTGGCGGGTGCGAGATACATCGCGGCGTACGCGGCCTCGAAGCATGCCGTGGTGGGCTTCACGCGCGCCGTCGCGGCGGAGGTGGCGGGCACGGGCGTCACGGTCAACGCCGTGTGCCCGGGCTACGTGGACACGCCGATGACCGACGAGGCCGTGGCGCGCATCATGGTACGGACGGGCGCGGACCGGGAGGAGGCACTACGGATGCTGCTGGAGCATGCGGGACAGGCGCGCCTGCTGCGCGCGGCGGAGGTGGCGGACGCCGTGGTGGCGCTCTGCCTGGACGGATCGGAGACCCGGAACGGGGAGGCGAACCCCATGGACGGAAGGGACGGAGCCGCGTGACGTACGAGGCGATCAACCCGGAAGAGCTCGGCGAGCCCAGGGGATGGACAAACGGGATGCTGGCGCCCGCCAACGGGCGCATCCTCTTCGTGGCCGGCCAGGACGCGGCGGAGCGCGACGGATCGGTCACCGAGGACGACTTCGTCGAGCAGTTCTCCATCGCGCTGCACAAGGCGGTGACCGTCGTGCGCGAGGCTGGCGGAGGTCCCGAGGACATCGGCAGGCTCACGCTGTTCGTGACCGACGTGGCCGAGTACCGGGCGCGCCGCGGCGAGATCAAGGAGGTCTGGCGGTCGCACATGGGCCGGCACTATCCGGCGATGGCGCTGGTGCAGGTGCAGGCGCTGGTGGATCCGCGCGCCAGGATCGAGCTGGAGGCCACCGCGATCATCCGCGACTTCAGCGTGTGATCCCCGATCCCCCGACGAGGACGACGACGTGTTCGAGCCCACCTCCTTCCTGTACGCCTTCGACGCGGACGCCGGGGTCGCGACGCTAACGCTCAACCGTCCGGAGCGGTTGAACGCGCTCACCTTCGAGACGTACGACGAGCTGAGGCGGGCGTTCACGGCGCTGTCGGACGAGAAGGGCGTGCGCGTGATCGTGATCACCGGGACAGGGCGCGCGTTCTGCTCGGGGGGCGACGTCGAGGACATCATCGGCGCGCTCTTCGCCCGCGACTTCCGCGGGCTCCTGGAATTCACGCGCATGACGTGCGACGTGGTGCGCGCGATCCGCGCGTGTCGCCGGCCGGTGATCGGCGCCCTGAACGGCACGGTGGCCGGCGCGGGCGCGGTGATCGCCACCGCGTGCGACCTGCGGGTGGCCGCGGAGTCGGCGAAGATCGCCTACCTCTTCACCCGCGTCGGGCTGTCCGGCGCCGACATGGGCGCGGCGTGGATGCTGCCGCGCATCGTCGGGCTGGCCAAGGCGTCCGAGCTGCTCATGACCGGCGACTTCATCGACGCCCGGGAGGCGCACCGCATCGGGCTGTACAACCGGGTCGTGCCCGACGGCGAGGTTCTCGCCGCAGCGACCGAGCTGGCCCGCAAGCTCGCCAAGGGCCCGTCGTTCGCCATCGAGGTCACGAAGGACGCTCTCAACCGCGAGGCGGCGATGGACCTGCCCGCGGCGCTGGAGGCCGAGGCGCAGATCCAGGCGGCGCTCATGATGCACCCGGACTTCCGCGAGTCGTACGAGGCCTTCGTCGGGAAACGGGAGGCGAAGTTCCTGTGAGGAGCCTGGACACGCACGCGGTGCGCGCCCTGCTGGAGGAGCGCCACGCCGCGTGGGCCGCCGAGGCGTCTGCGTTCGCCGTCCGCGAGCTCGTGTCCCGCGCGGAGCCGGCGAACGACGCGGCGGGTCGCGTGGAGGCGCGTGAGCTGCTGTCGCTCATGGGCACCGCCGGGTTGTACGCGCCCATCGGCACCCGCGATCTGCGCGCCTGCTGTCTGGCTCGGGAGGCGGTGGCGGCCGCCTCGCCTCTGGCCGACGCGGTGTGGGCACTCCAGGGGCTCGGCATCACGCCGCTCCTGCTCGCGGGCACGGACGAGCAGCGTGCCCGGTGGGCGGAGCCGGCGCTGGCCGGCGAGGCGATGAGCGCGTTCGCGATGACCGAGCCCGAGGCCGGCTCGGACGTGGCGAACCTGCAGGCGCGGGCGGTGCGCGACGGCGACGGCTGGGTGCTGGACGGCCGCAAATGGCTGATCAGCAACGCCGGGATCGCCGACTACTACGTGACGTTTGCCTCCACCGACCCGGAGTGCGGCAGCCGCGGCATCACCGCGTTCCTCGTGCCCGCGGACGCCCCGGGGCTCCGCTTCGCAGGCGCGCAGCCGATGAGCGCCGCGCATCCCCTGGGGGAGATGGCCTTCGAGGGGTGCCGCGTGCCCGCCTCGGCGGTGATCGGCGAGGTGGGCGCGGGCTTCAAGCTCGGCATGGCCACCCTCGACCAGCTCCGCCCGACCGTCGGTGCGGCCGCGTGCGGGATGGCCCGCCGCGCGCTGGACGAGGCGCTGGCCCACGCACTGGCACGGACACAGTTCGGCAAGCCCCTCGCCGACTTCCAGATCGTGCAGGACAAGCTCGGCCGGATGGCCATCGAGCTGGACGCGGCGCGCCTGCTCGTCTACCGGGCCGCCTGGGAGAAGGACCACGGCGCCGAACGCATCACCACCGAGGCGGCCATGGCCAAGGCCTACGCCACCGAGGCGGCGCAGCGTGTCATCGACCAGGCCGTGCAGATCCTGGGGGGGCGGGGGGTGCTCGCCGAGGCCGTGGTGGACCGGCTGTACCGCTCCATCCGCGCGCTGCGGATCTACGAGGGGACGACGGAGATCCAGCACCTCATCGTCGCCGGGCGCATCCTGGCGGAGGCGAGGGACGCGAAGGAGCCGGGCGCGTGAAGATCGTATGCGTCGGCGGCGGGCCCGCCGGGCTGTACTTCGCGATCCTGATGAAGCGCGCCGATCCGGCACACGACGTGCTCGTGCTCGAGCGCAACCGCCCCGACGACACCTTCGGCTTCGGCGTGGTGTTCAGCGACGCCACCATCGCCCAGGTGGAGAGCGCAGACGAGGAGACGTACCGCGCCATCACCGACCACTTCGTGCACTGGGACGACATCGACGTGCATTACGGCGGGCAGGTGACCCGCTCCACCGGGCACGGCTTCGCCGGCATGAGCCGGCAGACGCTGCTGACCGTGCTGCAGGAGCGGGCCGCCGCGCTGGGCGTCACGGTGCGCTACGAGAACGAGGTCACCGACCTCGGCGCCTTCGCCGACGCGGACCTGATCCTCGGCGCCGACGGCGTCAACTCGACCGTGCGCGCGCTCCTGGAGGACGACTTCGGCCCCACCTTCGACCGGCGCCCGAACCGCTTCGTGTGGATGGGGACCACCAAGCCCTTCCCGGCTTTCACGTTCTACTTCCGCGAGAACGAGCACGGGCTGTGGCGCGTGCACGCGTACCAGTACGCGCCCGGCGCCAGCACGTTCATCGTCGAGTGCACGGAGGACACCTGGCGCTCGGCCGGGATGGAGGACGCGACCGAGGAGGAGACCGCGGCGTACTGCGAGGCGCTCTTCATCGAGGAGCTGGAGGGCCATGCCCTCGTGAGGAACCGCTCCGTGTGGCGGAGCTTCCCGACGGTGCGCTGCGCGCGCTGGTCGGCCGGCAACATGGTGCTCATCGGTGACGCGGCCCACACGGCCCACTTCTCCGTGGGCTCGGGCACGCGCATGGCGATGATGGACGCCATCGCGCTGCGGGACGCGCTCCTGCGGGGATGGGACACCCGAAGCACCCCCCACCGAAAGGGGTCGCACGAAGCGCCGGGCGCCGCCATGGCCGATCGGGTCGCCCTGGCGCTGGCCGCCTACGAGGCCGAGCGCCGACCCCAGGTCGAGTCGCTGCAGCGCGCGGCCCAGGCCAGCCTGGAGTGGTTCGAGGCCACCGAGCGCTACATGGACCTCGACTCGGTGCAGTTCACCTTCACGCTGCTGACGCGCAGCCTGCGCATCACCCACGCCGACCTGAAGGTGCGCGACCCCGCGTTCACCGCCCGGGTCGACGCGTGGGTCGCCGAGCGTGCCCAGGAGCAGAGCGGCGTCTCCGTGCCCTGCGACCCGCTCCCGCCTCCGATGTTCACGCCCTTCCGGCTACGCGACCTCGTCGTCCCCAACCGCGTGGTCGTATCGCCCATGTGCCAGTACTGCGCCGTGGACGGCACGGTGGGCGACTGGCACGTGCAGCACCTGGGCAGCCGCGCCGTCGGCGGGGCGGGTATGGTGTACGCCGAGATGACGGACGTCTCGCCGGAAGCGCGCATCAGCGTCGGGTGCGCGGGGCTCTACAAGCCCGAGCACGTGGGCGCGTGGAAGCGGGTCGTCGACTTCGTGCACGGCTTCTCCGAGGCGAAGATCGCCGTCCAGCTCGGCCACGCGGGCCGCAAGGCCGCGACGAGGCGCATGTGGGAGGGCGACGTGGAGCCGCTCCCGGAGAAGGAGGCGTGGGAGATCGTGTCGGCGTCACCCATCCCCTGGTTCGCCGACCGCAGCCAGACGCCGCGGGAGATGAGCCGCGCGGACATGGACGCGGTGGTCGCCGACCACGTGCGCGCCACGGAGTACGCGCTGGAGGCCGGGTTCGACCTCCTCGAGATCCACATGGCCCACGGCTACCTCCTGGCCTCCTTCATCTCGCCGCTGACGAACGAGCGCACCGACGAGCACGGCGGGTGCCTGGAGAACCGCATGCGCTTCCCCCTCGAGGTGTTCGACGCGTGCCGCGCCGTGTGGCCCGCCGAGAAGCCGATGAGCGTGCGCGTCAGCGCGGTGGACTGGGCGCCCGGCGGGATGCGGCCGGAGGACGCGGTGGAGGTCGCGCGCCTGCTGGCCGCGCACGGGTGCGACGCGGTGGACGTGTCGGCCGGGCAGACGGTGCCGTTCCAGAAGCCCGTGTACGGCCGGCTCTTCCAGACGCCCTTCGCCGACCGCATCCGCCACGAGGTGGACATCGCCACGATGGCGGTGGGCAACGTGTCGAGCTGGATGGACGTGAACACGATCATCGCCGCCGGCCGCGCCGACCTGTGCCTGCTGGCGCGGGCCCACCTCTTCGACCCCTACTGGACGCGCCACGCCGCGGCGATGCAGGGGTGGGCGCTCCCCTGGCCGCCGCAGTACCGCTCCGTCGAGCGCTACACGCCGCGCTTCGAGTTCCACTTCGGGGGGGAGTAGGCCGCGGCAGACGGGACCGCGCCCGCCCCGGCGCCTCCCGGCATCACTCGCGCCGCCGGAACGTCCCCAGGTCCTCCACGTCGACGGAGGTGATCCGTCCGCGCTCGTCGAGGGTGAACGTCACGAACGACCTGCCGTCCCCCGCCCGCCGCCACCGTCCGCGGAAGATGTCGTGGTGCCAGTGCTCGAGGTCCGCCACGAAGTCCGGCGAGTAGTGGAGGACGAGCCCGTCCCCCTCGTGCGTGACCGTGACCTCCCCCCACAGGTCGCTCGCGTACGTGCCGGCATAGCCGTCGAGGGGGACGGACGGCGACGTTCCCTGGAGACGCGCGGCCGCGAGCTCCTGCGTCCGATGCGCCGCGCGCGCCTCGCTGCGCCGGTTCAGCTCCAGGTACGCCGCGCTCCAGTCCGTCGCGGGCGCGTCCAGGAGCGCGTCCAGCACCCGGTACATCAGGGCGAGCTGCAGCGTGCTGCCGCTCTCGTTGGCGATGGCCACCACGCCGATCCCCTCGGAGGGCATGAAGCCGACCTGCGTGCGCGTGTAGTTGATCGAGCCGGAGTGGTTGACCAGCAGCTCTCCCCGGTAGTCCTGCACGTTCCAGCCGAAGCCGTACGCCTTGAAGTGCGTGCCCGGGAACATGCGCGCGTCCGTGCTGTCGAGGCGGATGATCGTCTGGGGGGTGCGCATCTCGGCGATGACGGAGTCGGAGAGGAGGCGCTTCCCGGCGTACGTCCCCCCGGCGACCTGCATGCGCAGCCACTGTCCCATGTCGCGCACGCTGGACCAGATCGCGCCGGCGCCACCGATGTTGTCGTAGTCGCGCCGCGGCACGACCTGGACCTTGCCGTCCACCTCGGAGTGGGAGGACGACACGTCGTCGCGCTGCTCGACCGCGGCCGCGCGCGTCGTGCTCCGCGTCATGCCCAGCGGCCCGAAGATCCGCTGCTGGACGAAGTCGTCCCATCCGATCCCCGACACGCGACCGACGACCTCGCCGGCCGTGATGAACATCAGGTTGTTGTAGCCGTACCGGGACCGGAAGCTCGACACCTGCGGCAGGTAGCGCAGGTGCTGGATGATCTGCTCGCGGTCGAAGGGCGCCGCGATCCACAGGTTGTCGTCCCGCGCCACGCCCGCGCGGTGCGTGAGGAGGTCGCGGATGCGGATCTCCCGCGTCACGTACGGGTCCTCGAGCTCGAACTCCGGAAGCCGATCCGTGACCCGGTCGTCCCACGACAGCTTCCCCTCGTCGACCAGCATCCCGAGGGCCGCCACGGTGAACGCCTTGGAGGTGGAGGCGATGGCGAAGAGGGTGTTCTCGTCCACGGTGCCGGGCTTGCCCAGCTCCCGCACGCCGTAGCCCTTCGCGAAGATCACCGAGTCGTCCTTCACCACGGCGATGGCGAGGCCCGGCACCTCCCAGTCCTTCATGGCGGACTCGATGTAGGCGTCGAGACCGTTCAGCGGCGCGGCCTGGGCCCACGCGGCTCCCGGCGCCAGGAGGGCGGCGGCGAGCGCCAGCATGACGGGGACGAATGCGGGGTGTAGGGACGGGGCGGCGAGGCGGGGAGCGCCGGCCATGGGGTCCTCTCCTGGCGAGGGCGGAGGTGGTGCGGGGATGGACGTCCGGAACGTATCCGGCGGACGAGGCCGGCCACCAGGGGTGGTAGCTGCGACCTTGACGGCCACAGTGGGGTCCGCTGTATTATGCAGAACGCATAAAATATCCGAGGCACCCATGCCGACGTCCATGACGACCCCCGCCGACCACCTCCCGCTGAAGGCCGCGAACCACCTCACGCTCCTCCTACTGGCGCAGGAGCCGACGTACGGGGTGGCGCTCCTCGACCGGCTGGAGGCGCGCTCCGGCGGTACGATCCGCCTGAACGCGGGCTCGCTGTACCGGATGATCGCGCAGCTCGTGGACGAAGGGCTGGTGGAGCCGACCGGGGAGGAGTCGAGCCCCGCGGGGGTGGGGGCGCCCCGGAAGATCTACGGCGTGACCGAGCTGGGACGCGCGGTGCTGCGCGCCGAAGCGGAGCGCCAGGCGGGGCTGCTGGAGATGGCGCGCGAGCTGGATCTGCTGGGGGAGAAGCGGTGAGGGAGCCACCGCGCCTCCTGCGCCACCTCCTCCGGCTTTATCCCGGCGAGCATCGCCGGGCCTACGGGGCTGAGATGTGGGAGGTGGTGCGCCACCGCTACGCCCGCGCTGGCGGCGGACGGCTGGCCCGGCTGAGGCTGCACGCCGAGGTGGCGCTCGACCTGCTGGGCACGGCGTTGGGGATGTGGACGACGACGACGGGGAGGAGGACGATGGGACCGATCAAGGCCGGCCTGGGGGGTTGGGGGCTCGACGCGCGCTTCGTGCTGCGCTCGCTGCGGCACAGCCCCGGCTACGCGCTCACGGCGGTGGTGGTGCTGGCCGGGGCGGTGGCCGTGAACGCTTCGGTGTTCGGCTTCGTGCGGGGCACGCTGCTGGCGAAGCCGAAGTACCCGGGCGCGGACCGCCTGGTCGTGGTCTGGGGCAGCAACACCGTCGACGGCCAGCGCCGCGACGTCCTGTCGGGCCCGAACCTCATCGACTTCGGGCGCGAGACCACCTCGCTGGAGGCGCTGGCCGCTTT
>Ga0307423_1000798_pt1 | contig 20557 bp, 17 predicted proteins | sample SalMarWE160310MG_FD_202154 | JGI IMG/M metagenome (GOLD analysis project Ga0307423, IMG submission 202154) | Salt marsh sediment microbial communities from the Plum Island Ecosystem LTER, Massachusetts, United States - WE1603-10 | ecosystem: Environmental > Aquatic > Marine > Intertidal zone >...
GATCGTAGCGTATCCATAGATGAAGCAACTGATGGTATGGAAGTTGCAGTATCGATAAGAGGACCTACTATTGGAAGACAGGTCAAGAGTGACGAGATTCTGTATACGGATGTTCCAGATAAGCAGATACTCGCTATCAGGAAGAAATTCATTGACGACCTCTCTCCTCCGGAGAAGGAAGTCTTAGAGGAACTCACTGAAATTAAGCGCACAACAGGCCATTTTGTTTAGAGATGTACCTTCGGCAATGTTTTTAGGGCTTCTCTGGAAACCTCAAATTGCGATGGGTAGGGCCGGGTCGTTTGGCGCGACCTGTCATCGGTAAATGTCAATAGCCGAGGCCAGTAACCAGCATCGAGGATGAACCGGAACGTCGTTGGGTCCAGTTGCAGGACGTTGACGTGCGGTCTCTGGAGTCTGTTGCGGACATACCAGCATTCGTAGGTCTGCTGTGATTGTCATAAACTTCCGAAATGTGTGAAATACTATCGCTAAATCCATTTGACAGTTTCTAGATAATCTGCTATAAACGGACTTAGATTATTCTGAAAGAGGGAAAAATGTGCACCTTTGAACAGCTGTTTTCCTGACAATCGTATCAAACTCTGATCTATTGAAACACCAGCCAATGCGCTCCAATCTATCGCTTTTTCACGAGGTCTTTTTTCACCTTTCCAAATTAGTTCTTCTCCAAAGTGAAAACGATAGAAAGTACGAAGTGATTCTAAGCTTGAAGAAACATTTTCGATAGTGAAAGTATCATTTGAAACAGAAGCAACCTGATTTATTCTGGATAATATTGCATATCTTACACGAATGGATGATTTAATGTAAGTAACCAAAGGATCTTCATAATCTATTTTGAATGGGTGTGCTAAACTTGGTTCGAGAATATAGGAAACTTGTGCCCTGTTAAACTCCTTCTGAGCATCAACAAAAGTAATTGTATGGTACTTAGTATCAAACTCACTGGATTCCAATATCCTCTTCAGCATTCTTTGTCTTGTAGCATATCTATCCTGAAAGTCTGTATATCTGTACGACTTGTTTTCTATTTCATACAATCGCTCTCTTCCCTCAGACCCTACGGATAAAATCACAACATCCGAACCACCATTTGCAGGTCTAGCATCAATAGCAAAAGATTGTCGAAAATCAGTCATACTGTTTCTTTCTATTTTGTTTAGAAGTGAAGAATATCGACTGTAAGAACCAAGAGAGGCAAAAAACGCAGTGAGATGTTCAGCTGAAACTGGACAAAGGGAATTTGGAACCTTGATAGGCATTCCATTTGTATCAAGATGATAAGGAAGAGATTTACTTGCACGCTCTGGTTCTGTTGTAATGGTATTTTTAGTTAGAAGAACTAATTCGCATATTGCATCTGCAAATTTGTTCGAGTCTATAACATCGGAGGGAGATATTCCTTTTCTAACAGAAAACTCGTCGATTTGATTTACTATTGAAGTAAAAATCTTACTAGCCGCTTGCTTCCGAGCTTCTAGGTCAAACGGTTTTGATGGATCAATTTTGTAACATACATCCTTGATTCTTGTAAGGGCTTTAACTTTCTTCTTAAGTTTAGTAAATTCTGTTGGAGCATCCATCCATTTTTCAATTGTATCTAAATCTTTCAACCAAAATTCTGTATCAAGAATCTCATTTCTAAGACTCCAACTTGATGGAATGAAATCGTATTTAGAAGGATCAATTGAATGAAAGATGAATCCTCTCTTTTGATTTATTTCATTCATTTGAAGTACAGAATTGCCTTTGTAATCAACAACTTCTAACATGGATGCCTCCCGATAGTTTGCATCTCCAGTTTGAGTTTGTATATTCTTGATTTTACGACGTAAAGACATATTCTCGCCTTTTGGTAAATCGAGGATACAGGAGTGACCCGACCGAACTGGAACACCAAAATATACAGAGCGAAGATAGCCCGTTGTTTTCCAAAGAATTTCTCCAAGTGAAGTTCCGTTTTGCATATTTTGGAACAGCCTTTTACTCGCTAGAGAAACATAAGCAAAAACACTCCGTGATTGGGTTTCATCTGGTCCCTTATTCTCGAATAATAGGTCAGTTTCCTGTACTATATGTTGACGTTTCGCGTACCTCTCTCGCTTTGCAATAATAGATTACGATGGAGTTGTCCCAGGATATCCATGGAATGTAGAATCTCTAGATGTAGAATACAGGTGGGGAAGTGATAGTTGGACTCATATAACATATCTTGGAAATGTCGCTGTTGACCAAGATTTTGACATCACTGATGCTACAAACTCCGTGCTTTATCTTCGATTTACAGACTGCTACACAACCAGTGACACTCTTACTCATAAGTGGTATTTCAGTGATACACCGTATGTTCAATGTGATTACTAACAGATTGAATCAGAGTTGCAGATAATATCTGCAATTCTGATTATTTTTCTTTCCTTACTTTGAAAAAAGTAAAATCTTAAAACAGATATGTTTCAAATTTGAGATTAGGAGGGTTAATTTATAACAAGAACCGAACACATGGTGTCTGTTTCCAATATTTCAATGAGATTTGGAAGGGTCTATGCATTAAATGGTTTGACACTACAAACACAACCAGGTATTGTTGGTCTAATTGGTCCAAATGGAGCTGGAAAGACCACCCTATTACGCATCCTATTAGGTCTTCTCAAACCAACCAATGGAGAAGCATCTGTTTTGGGTTTGGATATAAAGACACACTCAATTGATATTCGTAGAAGAATAGGAGTTCTCCACGAAAGAGCATATTTCCCTGTTTCAATGTCCACCACTGATTATCTACAGCAGATGAATAGAATCTATGAAACTGAGACTCCTATTGATGAGTTATTGGTTCTTGTTGGCCTAAGTGATGCAACAGACCGAAAAATCAAGGATCTATCTGCAGGAATGCATCAAAGACTAGGCCTAGCTCAAGCTCTGTGCGGTGACCCTGAATTGGTATTCTTAGATGAACCTACTGCACATCTTGATGTGAACGGTCGAGATGATATTGTCAGTTTACTAATCCAAGTTCATAAAGAGAGAGATGTGTCTTTTCTAATATCATCGCACATTCTCTCTGAATTGGAGAGGGCATGCCATACTGTAGCATTTGTGAAGAAAGGGACTGTTTTTGATTATGGAACTGTAGAAGAACTTGTGCAGAAACACACTCAAAATCGATTTCAAGTCATGAGCCCAAATGCAATAAGGCTCATGGATATTCTAAAGCATACTGAGGGAATTTCTGATGCTCTGGTGACAGGAACTTCAAGTATCGTTGTTGAACTATCTCCGAAATTTGAGAGTGAGGAACTGATTAGCAATATTGCAAGAATGAATGGAATAGATATTCATAGCATTAAGCCTACCGGAACTCTGGAGGATGTCTATAGGAGTGTAACTAGAGATGAGTAAAAGAATCAGAAGAGCTTGGACAAAAATCCATATTGAACTGAATATTTCCTATCCTTTTCCAACTATTTCCATTCTACTGGTTATATTCATCATAGTTGGAGCATTCTCAGTATTGAATCATATCAATATCGATGCACATCTATCTAGCGGGGTCACTGACAGTGAAGCCAGAATAACACACCTATACGATGTTGTCAACCATAAAGCAGTGGCAGTATTTTTGGCATCAACTGCGAACTATGTCTATGTATTCATGGTAGTTATTCCCCTATTGGTAGCATTCAGTTTTGCACAGGGATATAGCAGTGGACTTATCAGAACTCTACTTTCGTACCCCTTCAGTAGGAGGGATGTTTTATTTATAAAGTCCGGAACCGTTTTTATGTTGGTTGGTGGCTCTGCGAGTATTGGGGCTTTTGTGAATGTACTATTCTTTGTTCCAATAATTGACCACCTTGAATACTTTTTCTTGGCATTAATTTCTGTATGGGCATTAGTGTTGCTAATGACTGCAGTATCCACCCTACTAGTTGTAATTACAAGAAACGCTCTTGCGACATCATTTGGAGCAATAACAATCTGGTTTCTTGCATATGTCTTCATAACAATGCCAGATACTTCTATAATGACGAAAATCCTTCTATTTCCTCCCTTTGCTGTTGCAAGATACACTGGATCACGTGATTTTTGGCTACTCTCGTTGTTTCCAGATGACGTTCTATTGATGAATTTATTCACTGGAATGCTATTTACCGGTCTCATTGCATGCGCATTGTTCGGATTGAGCTATATAATCTTCAAGAGAACAGGAGTGTGAATTAGCGATGACTCGGCGAATCTGGAAGGCATCGATTCTCTTAGGAATTATTTTTCTACTAGTCTCATTTGCTTCAGGAAATCTTGTGAACAGATCAGTAAATTCAGAGGATGGGGTGTATACTGGTCTACTGATTATCACCAATGGAGATGTTACAGTGAATGCGGTTAATTTTGGCGATGGTAACTTCTCACTCTATATGCTAGAATTTGATTATGGTCTGCAACTTCTAGAAGAAGAATCCCTTCAAAATGTTGCTCCCTTCTTCTCAGCTGAAGATGTTGCTAGTTATACCGGCTCGGTTGACCTTCCCTATGATGGCGCATTCTTTCTAGTCGTCACAAATTCCAGTTCATCTTTTATCCAGATATCAATAGTTGTCAATAGAGCAATACCTAATATCAGATCACTTTCACTTTCCGTCATACTTCTAACCATTGGAATTGTCACAGGAAAAAATGAAATACTGGAGTATATTCAAAAAGCCAAGACGATCAAATCAAATTAATTGACATCCGATTGTATCTCATCTACGTTGGACTCATCCTAATCAGTCCGATGGCTGTCATCATCATTAGCCGCCTGTTCAGAAAGAAAAGACGCATCTTGGATAGATTACTTGACAAATAATTGAACACTTGTCACCACTCTTCTCACCTATCCTTCATTGATGATGAATTTGATGAATGACCAATTGCTATTTCTTTATTCTATAGTATCGGAATGAACAACCAATTATTCATCGTATTTCGAACTCCGATTCTTCTGATACTCTGAAACCAACTCTGTGTATTCATCTTCAGTAATGAATCTCATTCTCTTTAACCGAAAAGATTCCCAGATGATGCTAATGGATACTAAACCCCTCATTAGCCTCACAGAATCGAAGAAATCTCTCTACATTCTCCCATTCAAAGTGATGGTGTTCTCCAAAGGCTGGAAAACTCATCTCGACTGTTGGTTGCCTTCTCCCATTCCATTCTAAGTAGGGCGACTGTTCAAGAGCCCTCTTAGCCTCACCCTGTGACCGCGACCTGAGCAATTCTTGAAGTGTCCTGATGATTGCTCTATGGAGTTCTCCATCAATGAGAATTCCCTCATTGTGCTGCCCAAAGAACCTGAACTCCTCGGTCAGCTCTTCAGTATTGTTACAGATGCAGTGCCACAGCGGCCGCCATTCACCAATAGAGTTCCTAAAGTACTCCCCTGTCTTGTTCTTTGGTTCTACACCTATGATATCAAATCCCATACCTCATTTCTCCTCCTCACCGTTGTTGAATTTACTATCAATCTGGTCCAGTTCCTCCTCGAACCCTGAGAGCGCCTGACTCTCTTCATCATAATACTGCGAGAAGAGACCTCTCTTCCCTCTGAACTGGTAGTAATAGTACTCATCCCATGGATCAACAAGTTCCCTGTACTCCTCAAGATGAACTCCAAACTCACCAGCCATGTCTGCAAGTCGGTCCCATGCCTCTTTGACCGCCTTCTCTGACTGCGCATGAGCAAAGAAGAGGACATCAAACCCATGTGCTCCAAAGGTCGGATCCCACCCTGAGACCTCTGCCAAGGTGAATAGGTGTGCACTTACATCCAAGTAGTATTCATCATCAAAACAGACGTATGTCTCGAACGGCTTCCTGTCCTCATGGTCCTCCTTCAGTCCAGAACAACTCTCAATCGTGACGAATCCATTCCTGTTCAATTCCAGAATTACGTCTGGAAGATACCCATCCACACGCTTCAGGATCTTCTCAATGTACTGCGGCTCGTTCTCAGGTATCTCAAAATATCCATCCTCCTCCCGTTCGCAATGTGCCCACGAGCTAGATGGAACTCCATACTCAGTTCGGCCAGCACGAACCTTATGGGTGATCCAGTCCAGATACCGTGAGAGGGTATCCCAGAGCTTCAATCTTACTTCCGCAAACGAAGTGTTATCATGCAGACGACGGTTGGGATGGTAGAGCACAACGTGACCCGATGGAAGTATCTCTGGAAGCCAAAGCGCCATATCCGCAGCAGTGAACAGGTGTGCCTCAAACCCATACTTGTCTGATACATCAAGGACAACATAGGGTACATCATTCGGGTCTTCATTTGCTGCAAAATTCAGATTAACACACTCAAAGTTCCAGTGCGCGAGGACTTCGCGAAACTTGGCTTCTGAGATCTCTTCGTTCTGATGCTTCTTAGTCTTCGTTTTACTCTGACTCATCCTCTCTCCTCCTTTCCTTCGTCCTCTAGATTCTCTAATAGCTCTCTCGCACCCTTTGGGTCAATAGAAACGGCCATGTCCACTGCATGCTGCCATTCTGGTTCATTCCCCGCTTTCAGATGAATCAATGATAGACACATCCAAGCATGCATATTCTTTGGTTCACATTCCACTGCCTTTTGATAGCAGTCTACGCACCCCTGCAACCTTCCAGTATCATCAAGGATTGAACCTAATAATATCCAACTGAGTGCATGATTCTTCTTCATCTCTAGGGCCTTTCTTATCGAACTCTCAGCTTCTTCAAGACGACCTGCACCATGAAGCACCTTACCCATTAGATACCAAGCCCCTTGTTGTTCTGGAAAGAAGTGGGTTAATCGTGAAACGAAACCCTCTACAAATCCTACAGGTTCCATTTTTCTAAGGCAGGACTCGATCTTTACCCATGTGCTCATACCATTTTGATTTATGTGTAGAATCAACTCCAAGAGCCTGAGTGCCCGCTCATACTCCTTTCGTGCCATGTACTGATAGTAAAGCCCCTTGATTGGAAATATTTGCTTCTTTTTCACATCAAGCGACAACCAGAAGAAAGCCTCTCCCTCCTTCTCATCTTCATTAGCGTAATAGTAGTCACCTAGGAGATTCATAGCAAGAACGTTTGTCTTGTCAAGAGAGATTGCTCTATTGAGCGAAGCTGTACCCTCAATCTCGTCACCTCGTAGGAGGAAACACAGCCCTAGGAATGTCCATGCAAGACTATCATCGCTATCACTATTTATCCGTAGCATACAGTCAATCTCAATCTGTGGTAGGTTCTTTTCTGCAAAATCATTGAGGAGTCTCACTATATCTGGTCTATCCAGAGTAGATGTATCAAGAGATGCTGTGATGAGGTCAATATACTCCTCAGTCTTCATTTCTCTAAGAACCATGGTTGTCTTCCTCATTCTATTCCATTCATCTTTCGTTCTCTTCGTTTGAACTCCTCAAAGACCTCCTGGGCCTCATCCTCATGTCCCAGTTTGGATAGTGCCAGAGAGTGCAACGCCCAACACTCTGGATGAGCTGTCCCGTGCTCTATTCCTGAGCGAAGATATTTCTCTGCGGTTTTCCAATCCCTGAACATCACCATTACCCTTCCCCAGAGATACCAGGCTTCTCCACACTGGACATCCAGTTCTAGTGTCTTGTTCAACAGGTCCATTATCTCTGAGATCATATCTTCTTCATAGTCATCTCCAGATTGGCATACCTGTTCTATCAGACAGTGGGCAAGCATGTGGTGTGGTCTAGTATTGAGTGAGTCTACCTCAATAGCTCTCCGTAGATATGGTTCTGCCTCTGGATGTCTGTCCTGCACGAAAAAGAGGAGCGCATAGTCAGTGAGGAGTTCACCATCGTCATCACATAGCTCGATTGCTCGTAGGAACTCACGATGTGCATTATCACTGTCAGCAATACGTATGTAAGCAAGTGCTAGTTGATGATGGGCATCATAATTGTCTGGAGCTAGTCCTATGGAAGTAGCAAGTGCCTGAATTGACTGTTGATGGTCACCTTGCTTATACTTGATCTCACCGAGATTCTTCCAGTGACCCGGATGGTTCGGTTCAAGTGCCATTCCCCGTTGAGTGAGTTCTTCAGCCTCGACAAGTTCTCCATGATCGATGAGTAGCATCGAAAGGTTGTGAAGTGCCTCTGTATTATCTGGATCTAACTCAAGGGACTGGTGTAGCCGCCTCTTTGCCATCTTTACATCATTCAACATGAGATGACAGTAAGCAATCCTATTGAACACTATAGGGTCCGGCTCAGTTATTTTCATCATCTTCAAATAACACTTAATGGCTTCCCTGTTGTTGGAGTTGGCCTCGTGAAGAGTACCCTCATCCCATAATCGTTTGTATTCCATCAAAACATCATGTGGATAGTCTTCAATTGACATGCTTCTCCCTCATTTAGTATCATCATCGATAGAATGTGTTTTGCGAAGCTCTCCATCTTCTCCACCTATACCATCAAGTTCAGCAAGATGTTTCTCTGAATGTTCACGCACTCTTTCTGGAATACTATCTCGTTCTTCTTCCAGTGCTTTACTTATTGCTGGTGAAACAGGGAGTGGAGGGGCCTTCATTCGATTGCTTCTACGCTTTCGAAAGACTGCAACAAGTGATAATCCAAAGAAACCACTAGCTGCAATCATTAGGACCATGGATTGATCTGTTGGAAATGAAACTATCATCTCATCTGAAACCCCAAAGTAATACTCTGAATCTTCAACGCTAGCTCTCACCACTACATCTCCCTGAAAACGAGCATCAAATCGAGTACAACCTTCCACATCAGTAGTTTCAATCGCTAGAGGTTCATCATCTCCTACTTTGAATAAGCGAACAGGTATTCCCTCCATTGGATTTCCCTCATCATCAAAGACGAAAGCAGTGAGATACCCCTCGACAATAGTTGTATCGTCAATAGAGAGAACCAAGTTCTCTTTTCGAACACGAAGGGTTGAGGTGTATGGATCTGGAACACTATAGAACAATGAATCTGCAAGTCCTGCACGAGCTCGTATAGCATATTCTCCCTCTGGAAGTGTTGGGACCCAGAGTATGCTCGCAATACCTGACTCATTTGTGAGCCCAGACCCGATACTAATCCAATCGTCGTCATAGATTTCGACAAACACAGCATAGTTTGCCAATGGATAATTATCGTCTGTTTTCAGGTATGCAACCAGAATCCCTTGGTCGCTGAACCTGAATGTTGAAACTGCAATTAAATTCAGAACAGTACCTTCTTTCTCTGAATTGCATTCGATAATGACAACAGTCTGAGAATACCGAGAATCGGCGATATTTGCACACTTGAGAAATATAGAGCCACTTACGGTACAGACCCAATCTAATATTGCAGTTCCTTCGGTATTTGTTATAATGGTATCAATTCCAATCCATGTTTCATTATCAGAAGAATAGAAGACTTCGATGTGGATATCATTCACTTCAGTGGATGTAGGGTCAGAAATTGGGCGTACTTCAGCTGTAATACTTGATGCATCACTGTAAGTTATTTCCGGAGCGTAAAGCCAAATTTCCAATTCGTGGTTCACAAGGACCGTTTCATGGAAGGTGAGGTCATTATAGATACCACACCCATCCAGAAATATGATAACATAGCACTGGAAGTCGTCATCAGTCAGTTTCCCGTCTCCATCCAGATCCCATGGCAGGGTCCATGAAAAATTACATTCTCCAAGGGTTCCACTCCAATAGCCAACATAATTCCTAGGTTCACCAAATTCGGGGTCCAGAGTCCACCACATTTGCACTTTGAAATCAACGGGTAAATCATGGATGTACGTCACACCGTTGTACACACCTTGGTACAGAACATCATAGACATCGAAAATTGAAACATCAGTTATGGTTTCAACGGACATACTCATTGGAAAATCGCAATCATAGGAAATTGGCCTTGCTGATGCGGTAAGCCCAGTCAAGATTTGATAAGCTGGGTCATGAAAATGGTCTCCTGCATAGGTTGCCTCAATTGAATAGGTTCCTGCTTGTAGAGGAGAATAGCAAAATGTAGAAACATTAGCCCCATCAACAAAAATGGAAAATTCTTCACTTTCTACTGTTATATTGATCCATCCAGATACGAAGTCATTGTATTGGTCAGTCAACCAGAAATCGATAACAAATAATTGTGGGTCATACTCTGTAGTAACAAGAGTTGATGCAATTTGAGCAACAATATGTAAATTCATACCTAAACGAGCCCAGGTGACACTCAAATCTGGTTGAGATGCTAGTTGCGTAACTCCTTCGTTTGTGATCACATAGAGTGTAGTATAATGAATGGTGATTGGCTCGTTTTGAACTGGCGGAGTTGCTTCCCACCTTCCACTACCTGAATTATAGGTCATCGGAAGGTTTTCCCACTGAACAAATCCTGTTGTTATCTCTGTTTCATCGGATGAATACCTGAGTTTGACATAGATTGTAGTGGTCGTATCCACCAGAAGTGTGGAATTATCAGCTCCTTTTTCATACACTTCAACCGTATCACATATTGTGTGTACATATGGTTCTACAAGACCGGCGTAGTTATCCAGAGATGCTGATTCATACACATGAACACTGAATGCATTATACGTACCAGCACTACCCTTAGTCGTACAATCAATGGCAAAATTACCAACAGTATCAATCTCTGTTCCACCCCCCCATCCACTATCGGGAAATACACGATTTACATCAAGATACGTGTGTTCGAAGTGTGGAACAACATCACTTGGAGACTCCGCAAATGATAATGCTCCAGTCAGTGTTGGACTTGTTCCTGGGTCACATCTACTTGGGAGAGTTGGCATTATTCTGAATGTTAATGCTGGTTCTTGGTCTAGATCCTTTCCACTTTCAGTGGTATCAAACAAGTCAAGGTCAGTCCACGTATTTGATTCATGATATAACTCGAAATCAATATCAGAAACATCTTCACAATCATATCGCAACTGTACAGCAAATACAACAATCATAAAGTGGCTAGAAGGCGAAGTATAACATTCATCCTTGATGAGATTCACACCCTGACTCCATCCTTGAAGAATCCAATTTCCATTCCATTCAACACCCCAGAGCCAAGTGCCATCTTCATCTTTTACTGTGAGTTGCACGTTGGTGACTAGATTTCCTCCTTCCTCATTATGAATATTGCATGAAACCTTGTAGAAATCATTGATAATTGCGCCTTTGTAGGGATAGAGATTATCATCATCATAGACTTTATCGACTTCGACACCCGTATTGTAGGACTTTCTGTCAATACACTCAACACGAAGATATTCTAATCTCCATTCATTTCGCGAAAAAGAATCACCTGTAGCTATTGGGCTTTGTGCTTTAATGAAGAATTGGCCATCCTGAGGTACATCAATGTCCCAAGAATATGAGGTGGATGTTGTAGCAGTAAGTGTGCCCACCTCGACCCAAGAATCTGCGGGATCATCCTTGTAGTAGAACTTCAGATTCTCATGAGAGAAACTAGGAACCCCCGAATAATCGTATCCACGTACTTCAAGCTGCGCTCCTAGGTACTCATCCGCATACGTTTCGAAGGTGAATATCCGTTCGAATGAAAACGCTACAAAGATTGTCGTATCAATATCAACTTCGACTAATCGTGCCACATCAGGATCATCGCCCATCAGATTTGTGAAATCGTAGACATCTCCATGGCCGGATGACTGATCCCAGCTAAAGACATACTGAATCCTATCAGCTAATGTTGCCTGATTTACAGGTGAAATCGTTTCAATTTGTGTGGAGTCATTTGGTTCTTTCTGAGTATCACTAACTTCCATAGTATCCACTGTTGAAGTTGCTAGGGGCATAGCTAGCACCATAACAAGTATGGAGAGCAACACAACTCGCTTTCGCTGCATGATTTTCACCTGATTTGTTATCCTTTGGCTACCTTTTGTGCTCCCACCAAACCACTGTCCGCAGTATTTGATGGAATTATCTAATGAAAATCAGTGTCGAAAAGTATCAAGTATCTATGGTACAGGTCAAAAGCGCATCATCAGACTCTGGAATAGGAAAATACGGGTTTTATGAGGAGGGGGTAACTTAATCGGGGCAATAATAGGGTATATTTGTGGAAGAACTCTCGATGATGGGTTTATGGGGTAGTCTTAGGTCGTATTTTGCACTCTTCTGTTATTTTACATCAAGAAAGGGGGGGTTGGAATCGACACTTATTGACTATATTGCGTCAATATATATGTATGAGCACAGTCAGGAGTCTAGTGTGAAGGTGAGTTTTCGATTATTGCAGGAGCTGGATGAGTGGATGAAGATGCACTTTCGGAAGCAATTGCTCAAGGGTGAGGATAGTCCCTCTTCTAAGGTCTTGGATGTGCTCAGTGAGGTTCATGGGCATGTTGTATAGACGTAATACTCAATACAAAGTGTCATAGTTGAAGACTAGGGTATCTCAAAAGTGAGTGGAAAGGTGCGACAGCCCTTTCACTTCGATTGTCGACTATTCATAGGCTAGCCCAGCGCACTTCTCAAAGCGGCTACCTCTGAGGCTCCACGCCTTACCCTTAGGACTGCTCCCTCCCGGACCTAGCCCGGTTCGGATATCTAAGCGCGTTTACAGCAAACCTACATCTGCTGCATACGGCTGACGCAGACTTCAGAGACCACTCGTCAACGTCCTGCGATGGACCTACAAGGTCATCGGTTCAACCTCGGTGATTGTTACTGGTTCCGACTATTGCAATCGGTTACAGGTCGCTGCAAACGACCCAACCCTACCTGTCGCATGGTAGTAGCTTTAGCTTGAGGAATTAAGGATTGCGGAAAGCCCAACTCCTATCAGATTGCATAGCGTTCTTCAAATATCTGAAGAGCTGACTTTGACCCATTTTCACCTTCATTAATCATTTCAATTCTTTCGGAATCCGAGTACATCAGTAAGAGTTTCAATACACGAGTATGAATTTTCTCGCGGTCGTTGTTTACTACTTTAACTAGGAGCTCTTTTTTATTCTCTGAAGCATCTTCTAGGGCTCGGATAGAATTGTGGCATTCGGTTATCATTTCATGAAGTATATACAAGTGCCGCTCAAATTCTTGATCAATATTTTCAATTAATCCGCTCATAATAGACGATTGCCAGACTGGCGTGTATATGTGACGACGTATAGACTGGAATTTGAATGTTTCAAGCCAAATGTACTCCATTTCTTCAAGTATTCTCTTCTTCACTCGATTAGCTCTTCTGTCATCAATACCATTGGCTATTGCTCTTTCAGCAGCTAAAGCTGAAGCAAACCCGAGGAAGGACCCTGCAAATTCTATAAACATGTTACTGATAGCATCTGGAAAAAGGTAAGAGTGGAGTACAAAAACAACTCCAACAAAAAATGTCATCAGGAAAATTCCAATCCACACATCCTTTCTATTCATCTTCTAAACCCTGATAAAATACAGACTGCTGCATCTATTTGTTAATGAGTATTATCAACCTCACAGTATTCAATACCATAGAACAGGCACGGGAGTGAACAGCACTAAGGATGAGGGGTGGAGCCCCAGAGGTAGCCGCATTGAGAATGGCACTGATCCGCCCTTCGATTACCGACATTCAGAATGACGGGGCCATCGCACCTTATTTTCTCTGCAACATATGAAACTGATGTTGTTTTGACTCTCTACAAAGCGTCTTCCGCTTGTTCTACAATATCCTTGTAAACAACGTGAATGAATCCTTGGTCGAATTCATACTCTTCTTTTAGCATAGCATCTTTCTCAGCCTTGCTGAGATAGCCCATTGCAGATTTGAAGAATATCTTGTCTTCTTTCTCAATATGCTTTGGATAAAAATTCACAAGCTGTTGTATGGTATTCACAATCGTCATAATAGCTGCGTTATCGCCTTTCTCATACCTCGTCTTCGCTTCAACGAGTTGACCTGTGAGTTTTCTTCCTAACTTATGGTCCTCTATCAGTTCATCCATCAGCTGCCTGTCTGCAGGTTTTAGATCCTTCTTCTGAAGGTCTCGAAACAAGATTTTCTCTTCTTTTCCATGATGGCATGCGTCTGCATATATTCTGATGAAGTTCACTGCTGTTTCAATAAACCTTGGATCTGCTTCACCTTGTTCTTGAATTCGTTGTAGTTTTCCTGCCATTACGGTTATCATTCTCTCAATCAATCGATGTTCAATCATGAGAGGCCCGATTGGAAGTACCAATTTTTCAATCTCCATTTTTTAAATACTTGCAGAAATTTTCGGTTTTCTATGAAATTCAGTTTCTAACAAGCAAATCAATGGAGAAACTATCTAAATTATACATCTTACTTTATGGTCATATTCATAGTAAAATCATAATTTTCAAACAAGAGAAGACAACTAACACTGAGGAGTCTCTTGTTCTGGATACCCTATTGTTTGAGCAAATAACACAAGCTGATTATCACTCAGATTCAATTCCTTAGCAATGATATCCTTATCACAATTGTGAAACCAAGCAGCCAAACCTTCCGAAGCTGCGTAAAGATACACATTCTGAGCAATGAATCCTGTATCTGTGTAGTAGTATGATGTCTGTACCTCTGGGTCTCCGATATGCGGATCAGGTTGGTCAGGTCCAAGGTCATAACGGAAAAGATTTGCAATGTAGATGATGTTTAGAGGTGTACCACCTGTCATTTGAGCTGCGTACTGTCTTCCACTCAACTTGCGATGATCGCCTGCCAAGACAGGTTCTAATTGATGATGTTCTGCGTCATACAAATAGACGCCCTTCTTTAGTAGAACATATAGATCGATTTCCTGTGAATTACTGGCTGAAGGAGCAGTTCGTCCTACTTTCCTGAATGACGCCTGGTCTCTATTTACACCGAAGGCTGCCCAGAGGAGGTTCGAGAGTATGTGTATAGGAATTTCCTTTGAACTGATATTTCGTTCAGTTCGTCTTATTTGAAACGCTTCTAAAAGTGTCATTCCACCCTTTTTAGATGGTTCGGGTAGGACGATTGTTCCTAATTCGGTTGTATTTTGATTAGACATAATCCTTGACTCCTTTTCGCTAATTCATGCTACACATATGTTGTTTTCAAGTCTATTATTAGTCATCCTCATGGGTTTAGCGATTCTGAACTCTGAGCAATCGGGTCCTCTAATTTTTTATTGGCAACCTACAACAATGTTTAAGAGAAAAATGCGGTCAGCACCTTCTCAAGCTGAGGTTTCCTAGCTTGGAGGTGCTCGTTTTCGGAATGAGCACGGAGCAATAAGGAGCTGGATTGCTATTGATTGCATCATTGGCAATTCAGCAAACATCCAGTGTGCTCTGCACACGAGGGTTCAAATCCCTCCCTCAGCGCCACTTCTCTTTCATATACTAATTCTACTTTCCAAGAGTTTAAGATGATTGATAGCTTTTCCAATAATGAGGGATTTTGGTGTTCAACAAAGTAGCATGGATAAGAGAATACATTTCGCTGCTGTCTGAGAAAGAAGTGAAGAGATGGCTATTTCTGATGGCTGTGGCGTTCGCCTTCTACTTCCTTATGGGAGGAAGCGGAGGCTGGTACGGTCCGATTAATGCTTTATTTTCCATCTCTAGAACCATTAGTTGGATTTTAGCAACTGGATTTCCTTTTGTAACTGGAGCTTCACTGCTGCTCTGTTCTGATCAAACTCGTAACAATATTGTAGAGCGAACACGAACTGGTAAAGAAATAAAATTCTCATACCTCTTTGTTTCGTACATAGTACTGACCCTAGTGGTTATGGCTTTGGTATCTGTTGCAGGTCTTGTAATTGGGGTCATTGCATCTGGAGATGTAGCAGTTCTTAGTTTTATCCCTCAATTACTAGGTATTACATTGTTCATCTCCTTACTATTGACCCCAATCTATGCAATAATTGCCATTCAATTTGATAGTATGAGTAAGTCGATAACAATAGGGTTCTTTCTTTCCATCGCACTTGTAGCTGCAACAGGTCAACCGGGATTTCCCACGAATTACCCTGAGATTGCGTTTTTGGGGCCTGCACATCTGCTAACAGCATTACTGTTCATCTCAATAGGAGGATATGGAAGTTACAGTACTGATTATTATGTTGGAACTGATTTTCAGCTAATTCATGTGATTTCTCCAATTCTAGTGTGGATTTTCTTTTCGATTGTATGCTACTATGGAGCAAGAAGGGTATTCCCCACCAACCTATTACGATGGATTAAGGAGAGGGAGGGTTGGCTCACAGATGAACAATCGAAGGCAAATTTGGATGACACAACCCTACCTGCAAATCTTCCTACAATCCGAAGAGATCTCTATAGAAGACAGAAAAAAGCTACGGCAGTATCTGTTGCTATCATTATTCTGATATTCATTGGGGGATTCGGATACGTCCAAGAGCAACAGGAAGAATTGACTCAAGTGGTGTACGAGAGCCCAGCTGGAGGAGAATCAGTAGCAATCGGAGACTGGTTATTTGGGTCTTTCACTGGTATCGACCCTCCATCCTCATCAATATCATTAGGGGTAACGTGCCAGGGTAGAATTCTCGATTGGTCTGGAGGGGCTGGTGACGTGTATTTCACATTTGAACATAGGGCTATGACCTGGAGTGAATTCCAGAGTCTAAATGAAACTGAGTTTTCGGATTTGTTTGACCACTCTGAAAATGGAAATATGGGAGTCATCGGAACTTTTAGTGGTGGGCTTAGTGGACCAATTCATGATTCTGAGTACGTTTGGGTTTTAAGATTCAATAATGTCGATGGACGAACTTCCGGATCTGTAAATATTTGGTTTCAGGTGATAATTAGAGCCTCTATCTATTGATATCCAAGAAGCTGCTAATTGGGATGTAAAAGAGAAAAGGAGAAGACGAGAGATAGAATCTATCTCAGCGCCTGTAGGAGAAAGCATGAGTGATTGCTTTAGTTGAAATTGATTTGCGAGAAGCCTTGATTCTCATTGACTTAGCCAGAGCCATGATGAATTACCTCCGGTAGGAGAAAGCATGGGTAATTGCGTGAGTTGAGATTGGCTTACTGGGAGCCTTGATCTTCATTGTCTTTGCAAGAGCCATGATGATTTACCTCCGGTACAAGAGTGAGTATGCTACAGCCTCTGTGGAGAGGGGATTGCGTTTCTGCTTCAGTTCAGAGTTGGTTCGGTTGTTAGTTGTTAGAGCCATAATAGTTCACAAGATATACTGCTCAAGTTTAGTATATATACCGAAGCCACTTGTGGGGGTCACAGCTAAGAGTCACATGTTGTGACTATCACAGAGCGTCATTTAATATGCAATCTACTGTCGCAGAATGGACACAGAAAAACGTCTGTTTCGACCGGAATCGCGTTGACCAACTCGAACATCATGCCACAGTTAGGACAGCGCATAGTATCACTAAGATCTACTTTTTCAACAGGAAGCGCATGTTTTCGCATTGATTCGAGAATTCGATCATCTTCATTTATGTCAGTAGGAGCAATCTCACGGCCCTGCGCCCAGCGAAATGTGTAGTAGAGAAAGAAGATGACCATGGGAATATAGAAGATAGTGTATATGAATACGGACTCAAATGGAACGCTTATGATGATACCATAGATACCTATTACACCAAGAATTAGCCCAATGACAAAGACAATCCATCTCCCCATATTTGGAGTGGGACCTTGCTGATATTGGTCGTCATAATAATCATCATCATTCATCATTTGTTATGCACCTTATCATCATTTGATGCATGAAGCCTTCTAATTCCTTCCATTGAATAACAATATAGCTCAAGAGTCAGGTGTTGTATTTACGATACGCTAGGATAAATATAATCAATGCTACAATTCCTATTGATCCAACAAAGAGTAGCACTTGTGAATTCAAAATCACCGCTTTAGTATATGAAACATCAATGGAGATAATGAAGGAAGAATAGGCAATAGTACACCATGGTAATAGTTCAGTAGTTATTCCTGCAAGAAAGACATGCCCATTCTCATCTACAGCAATAGCTTTAGTACTCTCTCTGAGTGGTGTTCCATGAAGAGTAGAGAATACAGTATTTCCATCTGAATTTATACAGATAATAAAACAATCATCTTCTCCAGAATACATGCTACCTGAGTTCTGAGCTAACGTTTCATCAAAAGTCCGCCCAGCTATGTAAATTAAACCATCAGGGTCTATTGTAATTGCTTGAGCTGATGTAAAATTAGCCCAGTGCATTGTTTTTGTGTACATCAGTTCAATAGCAGTATCAAATTTGTGAATGGAAAACGAATTGAAACTTTCTTCCAAAATATAGATAGAATGCTGAGAATCGACAACAATTAAAGTCCAGGGGAAAAAATCTGCGGACTTAACATGCCCAGAATCAAGAAGTGTGCCGTTATCTGAGATTTTGAGAACAAAACAGTGTCCTCCCCAATCTGGACCTGAATAGTAGTACTCACCAGTTGGGTAGATCGAAGTGGTTCCTGTCAGATAGATATTACCATCATCAACGCAAAAAATGTCATCACCTGCGTCTGGATAACTAGTCCCAAAGAACGATGCATAAACTATCTCAGATCCATCTGGATTCAATTTGAGGATATAGCAATCAGTATCTCCATTGTATGTATCATCAAAAGCATTAACAATAGGGACATTGGAGTTTGAAGCAGAGCCTGCTAGGTACGCATTACCAGATTCATCTACAACAAGGGACTTGAAATTAGCAGAATTTAGTCCGTCTCTAAACTCAGCACCGAAGAAAGTGGAATATACTAGCGCTTGCCCATCAGGAGTGAATTTTGTTAGAAAATATTGGGAAGTCTGGTTGAATGAACTATTATATGGATTCACTAATGGAAAATCCTCGGAATTTGAAAGACCAAGAACATAGATACTTCCTGCATCATCAACATCAAGTGATTTAGCATTCTCCGAATCACTTCCTCCCAACAGAGAAGCATAGAGAATAGAACCATCGGTCCTGTTCATTTTCATTACAAAGCAGTCAGTTGCACCATCAAGTGTGTTGTCATAGCCATTCACCGTTGGAAATGATAGAGAACTTGTTGATCCCAAGGCGTAAAGGTAACCCGAGGGGCCTATACATATGTCTTTGATTGAGCCGAGGGTTGAAGTGTTAAAGATTGTAGAAGAACCTGCAAAAGATGCAATCTGAGCAGTATCTTTCTGTGGACTAATCAAACTATCTTGAAACAATAAGGATGGCGTTGTGGATATGGTTGGCAATGACATAAAAAAAAGTAACCACAATAGAAATCCAGTTCTAATCCTATTGCTGTTATCAGGCAATACCTATCCCCGAATACTAATACGATAAATTATGTAATCTACTTTTCGAAACAAAAAAAGGAACACGGGCCTTACGAGCCCGGTTCTCAAGTTTACAATTATTTTCTTGGAGTTACTTTGGTAACGATACCAACAGCTACGGTCATACCCATGTCACGGACAGCAAACCTGCCGAGTTGCGGGAATTCCTTGTAGGACTCTATGACCATTGGTTTGAGAGGTACCAACTTGGCAATCATGGACTCGCCTTTCTTGACAAAGTCGGGGTTCTCTTCAATAACCTGTCCGCTACGTTGGTCAAGCTTCTGAAGGATCTGATCGAACCTACAGGCGACCTGAGCGGTGTGTGCGTGAATGACTGGGGTATAACCAACAGTGATAGCACTCGGGTGCTGAATGACCATTACCTGACCGGTATAGTCAACAGCAACTGTGGGTGGTTTATCTGTTGGACCAGCAACGTCTCCACGTCCAAGGTCCTTTCTCTCGACACCTCGAACATTGAAACCGATATTATCACCAGGTCCTGCCTGAGGTAGAATCTCATGATGCATCTCAATGGACTTGATTTCGCCAGTCTTATTCGGGGGCATGAAAGTGACTTTCATTCCAGCCTTCATGATTCCAGTTTCAACACGACCCACAGGAACTGTGCCGACACCTTTGATGGAGTATACATCATTGATTGGTACACGCAATGGCTTGTCAGTTGGCTTTGGTGGAAGTGCGACTTCATCAAGTGCTTCAAGTAGACAAGGACCATCATACCAAGGTGTAAGGTCAGGAGTCTTCTGCTTCAGGTTTGCAGCATCAAGTGCGGATGTCGGAATGAATGGTACTGTACCTTTCTTGTAACCGATACCAGCAAGGAATCCTTCTACTTCTTCCTTGACCTCTTTGTACCTGTCTTCGCTGTACTTTACACTGTCGTCATCCATTTTGTTGACACACACGATTAGACTTGGTACACCAAGAGTCATAGCAAGGTAAGCATGCTCCTTGGTCTGTCCACCGGGGCCAATACCAGCTTCGAACTCTCCTCGTTTTGCGGATACAACAAGCAGGCCAACATCAGCCTGTGAGGCGCCTGTGATCATGTTTTTGATGAAGTCCTTGTGTCCAGGAGCGTCGATAATTGTGTAGTAGTACTTGTCAGTGAGGAACTTGAAGAAGGCGATATCAATAGTAAGGCCTCGTTCTCTCTCTTCTTTGAGCCTGTCAAGTGCGAAAGCCCAAGCCCAAG
>Ga0307423_1000799_pt1 | contig 20544 bp, 14 predicted proteins | sample SalMarWE160310MG_FD_202154 | JGI IMG/M metagenome (GOLD analysis project Ga0307423, IMG submission 202154) | Salt marsh sediment microbial communities from the Plum Island Ecosystem LTER, Massachusetts, United States - WE1603-10 | ecosystem: Environmental > Aquatic > Marine > Intertidal zone >...
TACATAGTATTTTGATAAATCAATAGTACTATTCTCAACGACTGTTAGATGTGGGAACCACATTCCAAGTCCGCCGCCCAAATCAAGCCATTCCCAAGCCAAATCAAGATACCCAGCAAGAGGATATGCACCAGTTGAGTTAACTTTCAAAGCAAGCGTGGGATAGAGGTCAACTGAGTATGTATCATTAAATACGAGGTTTCTGTCGAAGAGAACACTTTCACTTGTTGCAAGAGATTCCGGATATGACCAATTCATTGAGATTATGTAATCAGAATCCCAAGTAAGCTGTGTTAGTGGAATCAATGTACTGCCAATTTCTGAACTTGACATCAAGCGAACAATAAAAGTATCATTAACATCTGCATAATGCAGAATTCTTCCTGATTCATCCACTATATCGCCATAGTAGTAATTTGGCAGAGAGAAATCAAGAGGGTTGACAGCCATTCCTAAACCCAAGGGAGGACTTCCATATCGGCCCTCGGTTGCAGCAGTCAGCCAGGAAGATGAAACGGGTCTGCCATTTGTATCGATTACTTGCATTCCTGTCGTAAGTATGGTGGGTGATAATTCAATTGCATAAGTGATGGCAAAGACAATATCATAATAGCCTGTTTCTTCTGTGAAATCAGAATTCAAAGAATCTAAAGCAATGAACTGCGCGGGTCGTGGTTCTTCAGAACCAGGAACGTATCTGAAACCTACACTGTTCCATCTATCAGATGTTGCATTGTATTCCAAGCCAAAGGATGGGTTTCGTGTCCCAAGTCCTGTACCCCAGAATTGTACTACATCCAAATTATTTCCTTCGCCAAGGAATGACTTCGGAATAATCATATTAACTGTGAGATCCATTCCTACTTCAATCCTATAGCTGTTCTCTGCTATATCGGTACCATTATCGTACTCAATCCAGATCTCAGGCTGTGGGCCAAAAACCCAATCTGAGTGCTGTTCAGAGTGTGAGAATTGCTCGGTTTCATTAGCTACCTGCCAAGCAACCCGCATAATAGGGTCAGGTGTCGTCTGTGCAATGGCAGGGTTAATTGAGCCTGCAAAACCGACTAGCAGTAAAGCAATTAGTGCTGTTGTGTATATTTTCTTCATTTTTCTTCCACCTCACCAAGAACCTAGCGTGCTATACTCCTCATGAACAGAACATCTTCTTCTCCATCGTATAGATGCTGGAGTCCTTTCGGAGTCAAATGCTGGATCTTGATTTCTTGGTGTGTTCATCAAAGGTATTTTCCTCGTTACCTCTGATGGAAAAACCGACGAACTGCAAATAATATTGTACAATTTTGTATATAGATGGGTTGTGGATGAATCGTCTAGAAAATTCGTTCGCTTATAATTCGTCAAAATAGACCCTGAGAAGCTCTGCTACGCTTCTTGCACGGGATACGGTTCCTCTATCTCGATGAGGTTTCGATCCATCAAACATTCCCGATATTGTTCCCAGACATCCTCTCCGAACTGCATTAAGTACAGGGCGGAAGAACTTCTTCTCCGCTTTTGCCTTATTCTCTCTGGTTCTACCATTCACGGTCAGCCAAGCAGAGATGTAAGGGCCAATTAACCAAGGATGCACCGTTCCTTGATGTGCTGCTGCAGCTCTACTTCTAGGACCACCAGTGTATGCACGAGCGTAACGAGAGTCACTTGGAGATAGTGTTCTCAATCCAAAGGGAGTGAGAAGTTCCTTCGATACAATCTTCAAAACGGAATTTGCTTTCAATGGGTCTAGTAAAGGAAATGGCAAACTGAGTGCGAATATCTGATTTGGTCTAATTGATTCGTCATTCACATCATCAGTAACAACATCATAAAGATAGCCGAGGTCAGGAGCCCAAAATATCTGCTCAAAAGCCTCCTTTATCCAAGAAGCGACCGCTTGAAATTCATAAGGGTCTCTTCCTATCTGCTGACTCATTTCACCCATTGCCATGAGGACGTTGAACCAGAGTGCGTTAACCTCGACGCACTTCCCAATTCGAGGAGTAGGAAACCAGCCATCTACATTTTCATTCATCCACGAAACGCCAACACCCTCAATCCCAGAGATGATGAGCCCATCGTGGTCTTCATGAATATTAAACTTGGTTCCAATTCTATATGCTGCGATGATGGACTCCATCGTATCCCAGATTATTCCTCTAAGAAATTCCACATCATTCGTTGCTTGGATGTACTTGTGAACAGCCATGATGAACCAGAGGGATGCATCCACGGAGTCATATTCAGGCTGTATACCTCGATCAGGAAATTCATTTGGTACGAGTCCGTATCGTGAATGTCTTGCGTAATTTGTTAGAATTGCACGTGCATCTTGGAAACGTCCAATTGACATGGTAAGTCCAGGCAGTGATATCATTGCATCAAGTCCAATATCAGCAAACTCATGATAACCTGCAATAATCGACCTCATTTGTGTTGAAGCACGATCAACGATGAACGTATCTGCATCTAAGATGAGCCATTCCATATCTTCGTCGCGTTCTTTTGATGCCATTGAATACGCACGGTCGTTGAGAATCTTCCTTCGTCGTAACTCTTCGAATCTGAGTTTCGCAAAATCCTTACTTTCAGCTTTAGCTAGTGGACCTAAGCTTTTCATGAGTTCCTTTCGTGTTGGGGCGACAGCAAATAGGAATGAGAGGAAGTGTTCCCCCGGTTCTAACACAGTGTGAAACACACCAGGAATGATCATTTGTTCCTCATAAGGAAGTCCCATAGCTTTGTCACGACGATACACTTGGGGATCAGTTATTCGAAGTTCACTTGGCATGAATTCCGCATCTGGAGTGTATGCATACATCCATGGGCTATTTGGTCTTTCATCAAATGAGAAATACGAATGTGAATCATTTGCCTCAATTTCTGGGGAGAAGTCAAGATGTGGTAGTCGTGCATGAATATCTCTACAAGTTTGTAGTGGTGTGACTGTTAGAACGGTTTCATCTGTATTTTTTAACTCATAATTCACCACAGTGAGATTCCGTCGATACGCCATGAAGACAGTCTTCTCTACTTCAACGCAACCTGTTTTGTAAATCATCTGAGGTAGGGGATTCAACTCAAAGCGCTGTAGATGTCTATATCCCCTGTGAGTGACACCTTCCGTTGTCTGTTCAGTACTGAGATTGCATTCTCCATCTTTGTTTATAATCGCTTCATCGAGTCGGGAGAGGGTAAGCCAACGATCAACGGGAGGACTTAATGATGACACCATGAGCCCATGGTATGCACGAACATTCAGACCAACAATTGTGGAAGACGTATAGCCGCCTAGACCATTGGTGTACAGCCACTCAAAAGTAACTGCACGATTGAGTCTAAGATCAGCATCTTCCAGGGATATCAATAGTAATGGGCCTCAGTACCTTTTCTTCTCGAACTTGTGACGTTTCTCGAATACTTTAAGGTTGTGTGATACGAGGTTTGACGCTCAAATAGACAGTATCATAAGGATGTCAATAACAAACTCGCGAGATGATTTCATGCCAGCTGATTCTGAACCAATTCCAATTGTAATGGCAGGTAGTTCAAGAAAGGTCATGGGGCTTAATATGAATCTCTGGCGTCTTGCCCTAGTTACTGGCGTTGCGCAGTTTTCTATGAGCTTGTGGGCGTGGGATTTTAGTATCTTCCTGGAATTTGATGTAGGAGTTCTGAGATGGCAGATTGGAGCTGCGCTTTCCATTGGGACACTAGCAATGATTTTTGGTTATATGGCTTCAGGAGTAATTTCTGATTTTATTGGTAGAAAGAATACGATGGTAATTTCATTCATACCTATGGCGATAGGTCTTCTTGGATTATGGTTGAATCCCGCTTGGCCATTTGTAGCAATTGAATATGGTATCACCTATTTTGGGTGGGCATCAATACTTGTCATCACAACAGCAATTCCAGCAGATGAGATTCATGCTGACGGTGGAGCAAATAGTGCGCGAACTTTTACGATGGTGCTCTTTCCAGCGTTTCTAGTTGATGGACTTAGTCCAGTTCTTGCAGCGGTACTCCTTGAAAATGGATACTCTGCAAGTTTCTTGCACCTCATTGCATCTGTTGGCGCAATCATAGCGCTCATCGCAACATTCGCATTTGTCAGAGAATCACTTACTAAAGAAATAATCAAGAAAGCTAGAAAGGGGCCAATTATTACAATTAGAGGCCTTGGTAAGAATTTCTGGAAATTTGTCATTGGAATTTCGGGATTCATCTTCTTTCTGAGATCAGCAGTTCCTTACCTCGGAAATCTTGTCGTAGGTGAATGGGGACTTACTGATGCTCAGTATGCTTATGCGTGGGCATTCTACTCAATTTCTAGTGCGATTCTACTCTATTTTGCTGGAACACTGGCGGATAGAAATATTAAAGCGGCGCAGATTGTTGCTCTGCTAGGAAATAGCATTGTCATTTTGGCGTTCTCATTCTTCCAAGGATTCTGGGTTTTAGTCACTCTCAATGTTGTGTGGTCATTACCGATTGCACTTTGGATTGGTGCAGAAAATACCATAGTTTCAGGTAGTGTGACTGAAGAAAAGAAAGGTAGAGCTTTAGGTACATATCGTTATGCAACAAGTATTGCGGCATTCTTTGCATTCTCCTTTGGAGCATACATTTGGGAGGTAAGTAACAGTCTCAAATTTTTATTCTTATTTGCAGGTGTAGCAACCTTATTTCTAATTATAGTCATGGCTCTTGCACTGAAATCTATAGATTTACCAAGTAGACAGAAAGAGCAAGAGGAGTTATTAAAAGCCAGCACTATCGAATCAGATGAAGAAATCGAACTAAGGTAAGACACTCACGGATTCCGAGTAACGTTCTTATCTTACTTTGAACACTACAGAACCTGTCTGGAGTTTGGGGACCACTATGGATGATGACTCTTCTCTCATTGGACGGCGCCTGAAGCAGACAGGAGGATTGCTCCTTGGAGGTGCCCAAAAGCAAGTTAAGGATTACAAAGGGAAGTTTGAAAGTCTCAGGGGAGTTTATGATGAATTCTTGTCCAAGTTACTGGTTTCCTATGACTCAGCAAAGTTCGATCCAAAATTCATTGACAAATTCTTTGGTAAACGAAGACTGAAATTTGCAGGAATAGATGGCACAGTTCTGAAATACGATGTTTTTGATTTGTTGATATTCTTCGCAGGTGCATATCCCGCTTTTGGTGATATTGAGATAGATGATAAGGGTGATTTCAAAATAACCTATGAAGAGAAATTTTTGGAGCATGGTGTCGGGATATCAAGTGTCCTTCCAGTATACATTAGCGAGGTCCCTCAAATTGACCAGACTCTATTAATACGTTCAGAAAATGGAGAGGTTGATCATTCCATCAGCTACAGTGATTCATGGGTCATTGACAACTCTGCTTTTGCTGACTTCATGATGGGGCTCTCAGAGTTTTATCTTGGGTATCAACTTGTTAGCACTGATGATTCAGTGGATATTTTATTGCATGACAGAGTCTTTTCCTCAGAGGTTGCATCATTCTATGCAGAAACCTCAGACTTTCGTTTAAACCTCGAACATGAATGTGGCCTTATAGGATACAAAATTGATGGAAGACCCCTGACAAAAACAGAATGGGTCTTTGCACGACGGCTATTCGGAAACCTTGAGATGGGAACACCTCCTGCGCGTGGAGAGTTTCTTCTCCCTAGAGTTATTATCGAACTGATGAATGCTGAAGGCAATAGTCTCACACGTGACGAACTCGTTCAGAGAATGGGACTTGATAATGAGTTCAGACAAGCACGTTTGGATAAAGAGCTCAAGATAGGGATTAAGGGGAGCGGAGAAGCAGAAGGGCTCTTTGTCAGAAAGCAAGAACATTTTGTTTTGAAACCCCAATATCGTGACCTAAAGAAAAGGATGAAGTTGCTTGTAGATGATGTATGTGGACGAATCTTTTCCACTGATCCAGAAGTTTCGTACGAGGAGCGTTTCAAGATTAATGGTCGATGGTTGACAACAAGTGATCTTGCATTCCTAAGTCTGATGTCACTCTATCTCACAGTTGATGCATGTTGGGAAAATCATATCTTACTTGTGGGAGTCGCAAAGGACACTTCAGCTCGGGACCTGAAGAGACAGGTACTTCCAGTTCTTAATTTTGTTGGAAGATTTCAAGGAGGATTTACAGATAAACGGGAAGATACCCCAGACACCGATCGAATGATTCTCCAATGGGTATCTCTTCAGGAACGCGAAAAATTGAAGGTTCCGTGGGCAACTGTTGAATATGACACTGCGTTCAAGACAATCGTTCCACACCTCGAACGAACTCCGGGGCTAGTATCAGGAGCAAGACGAAATCAAATTGCTCTGGAGAAGACATTTCTCAAATCATATTTCCAACTTTGTCAAGCATGCTCTGAGCCTAAACTCAGGAGTAATGTTCTACTATACGACCGTCTTGTCTATCCAGAGTTCGAGAATCAACCTTCGAAGATAGTTACACTCAAGCATGATTATGAGAACAGACCAGATTTTCCAGAACCACTGGAAGTGGTCTTCTTCGAGGGGCAGGATAATCCGGTTCAAGCATTTATCCTACCACTATTCAAAGCAATGACAAGTATGAGCATTCCAGAATTATTTGGTCATCTCAAACCACTTTATGTAGCAGATAAAGTAGCAAAATATCATTTCGGCCAAGTGCGTGGAATGGTTGAGAGCACAGGGAATTGGTTGATGAACCGTCCCGATCTACGAGAGTTCCTATTCTATCTCAGTAGTTTCAGAGAAAGGAGGTCTAGTCATGAGCAATCAAGAAGAAATACATAAGAAATACTTTACAGATTTTGATGGTGCCTTTGATGGTAGACTAGCAAGGGTTATTCCCATTGCTGCAAATTACACTTCAGAATGGGCAGGTTCAGCAGCGCGATATGATTGTCGAATTAAGATTCGCTACAATAAGGAGCTCATGGCTCAATTGGAAGAAGGTATGCTTCTAGCAGTGAAGAATTTTCGAGGTCAATCAAAAAAGTCTGTAAAAGAAGGAATCGATCGATATACGGTTATGGTCATTAGTAAAGTCTGGCCGCAGCACTATGGACTAGGGGGTCTTAGCGACAGTCACTACTATCCAATGCAAATGGAGATAATCGAACAATCCGTGCCGGACTGGGCGACAGATGACCAAGCAACAATGATGGTTCAGATGACAGCAATCCCAATCAACTATGATCTTGTGATTGATTCCAAGGGAGAAATTAGTTTCAAGAAAGGGTTCTCATATCCACTCATTGGAGAGCAGGTCTTTGTAATCAATATGGAAACTGTGGATTTCATCTATAATTCGAAGGTAAAGGAATCAATTGGTTTTACCAAGAAGATTTCAGTGGCGGACCCTAAGAAGGATCCTCGAGTCGGAGTTCTACGAATGTTCATGGAGTCGGACAAAGAGGTCCCAATCTATGTAGACCTACCAAAATTATTACGCTATCATTTTGGCGTGTTTAGTTTCACCGGTGGTGGCAAGAGTAATCTACTCTCGAACTTATTCAGGAGAATTCTCTACCATAGTGAAGATGCAAAATTAGTAATCTTCGATATCAGTTGCGAATATCCATTCCTTCTAAGTGACGTGTTCATGGATCCGAAGATTGAGAGTACTATAGTCTTGGAAGAAGAGGCGAAGACCGCAGATCACTTTGCTAGGTCAATAGTCAAACCGCGAGACTTCGAGGAAGATAATGACGCAAATGAGGTTCTCAAAAAAATCTATGCGAAAGGTAAAGTGACCTACTTCAATAGACCCCAAACACAAGTTCCAACATTCGGTAGCTTAATTCAGGAAATACGTGGTCTGCGAACTGATAACGCCAATAGACCAACTTATGTTCAGGCAATGGATGAAGTCTTGGATGCAGTAGCTCAATATATGGATGGAAATAATAACACAGAACACGAGGAAATAAACGATGATCTTGTGGATGCGCTTGATAATGCAGCAAAGGCCGCAGTAGCAACTTTTCAGGTCCATGATAAGTCAGCCCTGTACGCATGGGCAACAACTCGGTCAACATTGAAAGCTGTGATTGCGAGAGCAAAGAAAGCTAGTTCAACAGGAGATACTGTAAAATCACTCCTGAAGAAACTTTCAGGACCAGAGCGGATTATCTGTATTTCAATTGCAGACCCAGATACGCTAAGAGACCTCGTAATAAAATTGACAAGTGCGGCATTAAGATATCGCAAGAAAACTTTCGAGATCAAACCACAGATTCTCTTTGTCTTCGATGAAGCGCAGGAGTTCATTCCATCAGGAGCAAGTGGTCATCTAGCACAAACTAGCTATGCAGTGGAGAGACTTCTACGACAAGGAAGAAAATATGGTCTAGGTGGTGCTATTGCAACCCAGAGAATTGCATATCTGAACACAAACATACTGCAACAGCTTCACACGTTCTTTGTAGGTACATTACCGAGACCCTATGATAGAACTGTAGTAAGCAGCTCGTTTCAAATAGATCTGAGTATTCTCGATAAGACGCTAGAATTTCCTCCTGGTTCTTGGCTCTTATCAAGCTATATTGCGACTGGACTTGATAATGTTCCTGTATTTCTCAAAGCAGATAACTCAGAGGACGCTTTGAAGCAGTACATTGACTCAAGTAAACAAGGATCAGCACCTAAATCAAAGGCCGCATCTCAGAAAAGTGATGATTCAGACTAAGAGAAACTTGTATAGAACAAGACAGATCTAGGTATGGATTCTGGAGGTTCTTTTACGCGATTGTAAAAGCAAGTATTGCTTATTCTGTACGAGGAAGAGATTGTATCTTTTCAATATCGTGGGTTTTCGCTAAGTCGCCAAAAAGATGTCCAGCTCGCTTTGCCTTTGTATCAATATACGCTTGGTTGTACTCAGTTAGTTCAGTAATAAGAGGAAGACGTTCCACAATTGTGATTCCAGCTTCAGTAAGTTGTCGAATCTTCTCAGGATTGTTTGTGAGTAACTTAATCGATTTGATTTTGAGATTCCTTAGTATATTAGCAGCGATTCCATAGTCACGTTCATCTGGTTGATATCCCAAGTGAGTGTTTGCATCGATTGTATCTAGTCCAGTGTCTTGGAGAGCATAGGCTTTGATCTTCGCAGTAAGACCAATATTCCGACCTTCCTGCCGTAAGTATAGTAAAACTCCAGTCCCCTCTTTTTCAATAATCTTGAGTGACTCCAGTAACTGATCCCTACAATCGCATCTCTTACTCCCCATCACATCTCCAGTAAGGCATTCAGAGTGAACGCGAGTAACTACTCCTTCTTTATCAATGACATCGCCCTTGATGATTGCAGTATGTTCCTTTTGATCACAGGGACTGACAAATCCACATATCTGGAAATCTCCAAACCTACTGGGGAGTTCAGCAACTGCCACTAATTGCACGCAACATTCATCTGTAACACATACCTGCTTCGCACTAGTATCAAGAAGCATCTCTATTTGTTGTGTTGAAAGTTTCATTTTATGTCCTCTCGTTCACACATTTTCTCTCTCTCGTCGCATTTATCTATTCCTTTAGTTCTTACGATATCACGAAATTCGAGGGATAGAATCTAAATTTCTATTAACTTGGTGAATATAAATGGTAGATTACAATTCTGTTGTCGAGGAGATTCAGAAACAGCTAAAAGAAAAGACAAAGGTATTTGCTTTCAAAAAATTAGAACGAGAAGTTATCTCGACGGGTGCTTGCGTTGAGTGTGGCTCTTGTGTTGAAGGATGCCCGGTTGATGCAATATCTGGAAATCGTATTGAAAACAAATACGTACCGACTCTAACAGGAGATTGCATCTCATGCGGTATCTGTTATGCTATGTGTCCACGGGCATTTTCGATTCAGGATGATTTGATTGGTAATGTGAAGAGCGCATGGCGAGTAAGGTCTCTTGGAGAGCACAAGCGACAAGATGGCGGTGCCGTTACAGCATTTCTTGAGTACATGCTTGAAAACAAAATGATAGAAGCAGCAGTAGTTGCTTGCAAGGCACCTGATACACCTTGGTTACCAGTAGCAAAAAGGGTCACCAACAAAGAAGAACTGTACGGGTGCAGTGGAACAATCTATACTCATACACCAGTAGTTTCGGAGATGATAAAAGGCTTCAAAGAAGGTCTCTCTAAACAAGCAATTGTGGGAACAGCATGTAATATTGATGCTATTGAAAGAATGCAGTCACACGTTGCAGGATTCTTCTCAGTAAAGAAAGACGCTAGTATATTCAAGATTAGTCTCTTTTGTATGGAATCCTTCAATTACGCGGATCTTACAAAATTCTTGAAAGGTGAAGGAATCAAAATTGAGGATGTTAGCCGCTTCGCAATCGCAGGCGGCCAATTTACCATTAGTTTAGAAAGTGGTGACAAAAGCTGGCCGGTCAAAGATCTGGACCCAGCAGCCGCAACATCATGCGCCTATTGTCAAGACCTTACTGGAGTGCACTCAGACATCTCATGTGGTAATATTGGTTCAGATGAAGGCTGGACCACGGTCCTGGTTCGTTCAGCAGCTGGAGAAAAAGTGCTGCAAGGAGCCTTGAAAGATGGAATCATCGAAGCAGAAGAACTCGAAGATAAAATAGTTCGAACAGTTGCTAACTCTGCGCGTTTCAAGAAAAACAAATTCTACAATCTTTCTGCTCCACATTGATAATAAGAAATGACAACTTGGTGAGAATTCCGCCTCACCAAGCTTCTCTTCTATCTCTTTGAGATCGAATCACCGCCGTTTCATCCAGACTATAGCTACAATGATTACTACACCAATCACTCCCGCTCCAATAAGTAACATTGTGGTTATATCGAGAGGTGTGGGAGTAGTCGTAGTAGTAGCTGTATCAATAGTTGATGTTGTATCAGTAGTTGTTGTTGTATCGGTAGTTGTTGTTGAAGCTGGTGTAATTAGAATCGCATCGTTCACTGCAAAGTTATCCCAAACATTGAGGTAGACCCTACTCTCGATTACAAATCGCTCTGAATAACTATACGTAGTATCAACCGCAGTGAGCAGTGGATCCGCAACAGCAGAAGTAGCATTTACGTAGAGATGAATTGCTCCTGTTGAGTTCCGTGTGATATCAAAATGAGTCCAACTTTTTGCAAAGTTTGAAAGAATTGTGAAACCTAAAGATACAGCTCCTCCAATTCCACCAGAAACTTTCACAAGATAGATACTATTCTCAGTAATTCTAACTCCATATCCATAGTAACTATCAGGAGGGTCAGTACCATTTGCAAGGAAGAGAATATTACAGCCGCCATATTCTACAGCTGAAATATGATAGTAATCAAAACTCCAAGTTCCCGTCACTTGCGAACTTGCATGCCATATTCTCTGTCCATTAGGCGCAATAGCCTCTAATTGATTCCCAGTCACAGCCCAGTTACCCATTGTTATGGTCCATCCATCATGGTCGCCATCATTGAAGTCATCGCTCCATTCAACAGCAGCTGTTACTTGCGGGAGTATTGCGAGAAAGAATACTAGACTTATGATAAGTCCAGAGATTTTCAAAGATGCAGTTTTCAATATTTCTCCTCTCCTGAGTATAGAATATACTCATGAACAAACGTAACACTAAAAGTCATACAATCAATAAAAATATTACGAAACTATAATAAATTACAAACACCTTATAAATACATTATATTTATTATGTTACAATTTATATTTGAAATGTGATATGGTATTCGTAAGGTCTTTAAGATTTTGATAGTTCATAGGATAAGAGAGTTTAACAGATGAGCCCTTATCCAAAGAACCGAGTTGACCCGAAATCCAGCGAGAATCTACGTGAGATAATCCTCAGTAAAATCGTTTCTGATGAGATGCATGGAAAGCGAGAATTTTCAATCATGACTCGTTTGAGTAAGAAGTTTATTGACATCCTTGATGCCATGGTTAGACTCAACATTTTCAAAAGTCGTTCAGAAGCAGTTGCTGCTCTAGTGATGAAAACCATTCTAGCTGAGATTGATCTTTATGATGAACTAGAGAATCAAGCTAAAAAACTTGACAAGCTTGAAGAAAAAGTGAAAGAACTTGCATTGAAGACGTTACACGAATAGAGTTGATAGAAGTAGTTTCGCGCTATGAATCTGAGAGGAGAAACGATGAAACCCTTTGGTTCAATAACAAATATTTTCCCATTCATCGAACAAGAAGAAAAAGAACTAATTCTCAAGCTCATTGATAATTCTTCAAACTACGCTACATTCGCAGAGAATCTGTTTGAACATGTCATATCAGAAAACTCTTCGGAATTAATGATTTTTTTAGCGGAATTACATCTTTGGACTACATTTAATTTTAGAGCAAGAGAGAAGTTGCTTCGACGTTTTTCTGAAGTCACTTTCATACGCCCACATTTTTCTTGGTACAGAATGTTACTCAATGGAACATTTGATTGGCATGTTCTTCTGAAAGAGGCGGATGATGCCATAACCTCCAACTCACACCCATTGATTTTACTCCGATTATTAACAATGAAGTGGACATATGTAAGAGGTTCTTCAATAGGAACCCTAGAAGAAGATAGGATCATCCAAGAATTGACAGAGTTGATTCAAAAAAATCCATCACTTGACTTTGCTCGATCCCATGTATCCTTTCTAATTGCAGATAGATATGCTACAGAGAACAATCAAGAAAAAGCCCTGCAAGAATATGAGTGCGCTCTTCAACAAGCATTGGTTCATGATGATGCCGCGTTCGCTGCATCTGTGCAGGTTGAAATTGCTAAACTCCTCTCTCTATCTGATCCAACTAAAGCATTGGAGATTATCCAATTAGCGGCATCAACTGAAGATGAACTCGGCTATTTGAGAAGCGCATCTGGTTTGTTTTCAGTACTTGGTGTCATTTTCGACGCAAGAGGGGAATACAATGCCGCTGTGAAATCCTATGAGGAAGCTCTAGAACTCAAAGAAAGAATGAGACCTCTCAGTTCCCTTAGGTTACTACCTACAGCTCTATCTCGATCGTTTAGAAGAATGGGATTTGTTAAAGAATCTCTTGAGTGGGCAAAGATAGCATTAACTTCAACTCCAATGATGTCAAGAGTTCAATCATTAGGACTTCAAGTTACTTCAAATCTATGTATGTCAGCGGCCTTGGCATTACTAGGGAATGTTAGTGAAGCAAGAAAATATCTTGACATTGGCCAAAACAAAGCTCTCCAAGCTGGTATCGAAATATGGTTGTCTGATGTTTCACTTTGCGAAGGTCTGATTGCACGTGCAGAAGGGAATCTAATCGAGGCAATAGGTTACTTCCAAAGTGTACTCGAAATAGTTGAAAGGCTTCAAAGACAAGGACGTATTAATGAATGTCTATTCCTTCTTGCGGAAACTGAAATCCAATACCAGATAAGCAGTCTGCAATCCGAAGGGATTCTAGCATCACATTGGGTAAGTAAGATGGAAGAGATCGCACAAAACAAGAATCTTGTAGGTGTTCTGGGTCTGTCACTTCTACTTAAGGCAAGAATCGAGTTGAATTTAGGTAATGTTGAAGGAGCAAAAATGTTTCTTGACCAAATTAAAGAACTATCAAAAAATCCAGGGACCATCTTCCTTCAAAACAAAATAGAGGATTTATTGTCAACATATATGCGAAACAGGTGATCTGGAAGAGCACCACCATCTATCTGATAGTTCGCATATACACAAATAGGGATTGAAAAAAAAGTGAGAGGAGATCCTCTCACCCCTTGTTTTCAGCAGTCTTATAGACTATCTCTTTGTTCTAAAGTACATGACAACGAATACTAAGAGTGAGAGACCACCAAGAATCCCGACAACACCGTAGAGTAATGCAGGAGCTCCTTCATGAGCCATTGCTGAAACAGTAACATTTAGCCATGCAGTGGTTTCTATGTTGTGTACAGATGAGTTATCGGTTGCTGAAATCTTATACCAAACAACTACTCCGTACGAATACTCTCCTAGACCTGATGTAAAGAAGCCATTGATATCGGAATGAGTCATGACTGATGTCGTAGATACAAAAGTATCACTTGTAGGATCACCTACGCCCCACTCAATTGTGATATTTTGAATATTATTGAGGTCCCAAACATAGGCCTGAACAGTCAGGTTGTTTGTGGCTTGCGTAGATAAGGTTTGGATTACTTCAATGTGATTAATGATTGGATAATGTGCATCAGGAGTTACTTCTACCTGGATTAATGCAAATGAAGTCTGCCCGAAGAAATCGCAGAGTGTCATGTTGTAGTCATAAACTCCAACATCAAGTCCATCTACCACAAACGAGAAATTCTCTCCGTACCAGGTCCCATTCATTGTCACGATACCATCAATAGTGAGATTATACCATAGAGGATTATTCTCATCAACATCCCAAGTGATGTTGTATCCAGTGTAACCTTCTTCGTATACTACATCATCAGATGCAGTAATCACTGGTGCTCTAATATCTGGATAAATCCGTACATATACTGAATCAGATGAGGTTTGATTATAGATGTCAAATGCTGAGAGAATGAAAGTATAATTCCCCAAGAAGAGTCCATCAAGTGAAATACTGATATCACCACCATCAGGATTGGTGAAGGTCCAGCTAGGTTGAGAAATATTCGTAAACGAATGAAACTCCGAGTAGTTACCATAGAACGTATCGTTGAAGAGAATTATCGCATTTATTGTGTAATTTTTGGGATTGGAATCATAGGCATGCCAACGAATTTCAAATCCAGTATCGCCAAACTCGAAGGCAACATCATCAGGTGATGAAATATCTGGAGGTGTTGTATCAACTAAAACTGTTACATTTACACTGCTTGTAGAATTCAGTCCGAATGTATCATTGACAAAGAGGGTGTAAATATACCAATGGCTCGCATTCAAACCATCTACATTGATTTCAATATCGTCACCATTCCAATTACCAGTTTCCAATATAGAAAAGTTGGTACCTAGTTCATTGGAGTATCGTGAAATGTTGTAGAAGTCAGGATTGGATTCTGTTATGTTCCATTGGATATTGTTTCCAAACCGACCCTCTTCGTAGGTTATGTTAGCAGGTTGAGTAATTTCAGGTGCTGTTTCATCTTGAATAACATGGACAGTAGTAGTAATTGAAGCGGATTCTTCAGCTTGATTGAATACTGTGACAACAAAGATGAAATCTTGCGGAAGAGTTACTATCAGATTTCTTGTTCTCAGATATACAAGCAGTACAGTCAAAGGACCTCCTTCCCATATATTCTCAGTATAATCAGACCCATCCACGGTAACAGACCAATTCTTTGGTGCTGCGTCATATGCATCATATTCAATTGTTTCACCAACAGTTCCATTTTCAAATTCAAAGAATGTAGGACCTGTTATAGTAGGTGCAGCAATCTCCATCTTTGATGTAGGAGCCACTGGAAAATTAGCATTATTGACGCTGGTGACACATGGAGAGAGAATAATCAACGTCAGCATGAATACGAATATGAAACGGGTATAATTTGATGACAACATCTATGTAACATCCTGAGTGTCAGTATTAGATTATTTAACGGCCGAACTTGAGATTTGGGTTTTATACCCTTCGGTATCAATTGACTGGATAGTAAGAACTAAAGGGTATCTATCGAGAATATGCTGATAAGAACAGAAACTACAGAGATGATAATCATTCTCTATACGGGACGTCTAGACGCAGGGGATACATATCGTGCCAAAGGCAATCTTCTCTATTTGGTGGGATGACCGTCTGGGACCTATGGTTGGTCGGTCATATCCTGAAACATTAACGCTTACAAGTGAAGAAGCAATTACTATCTTTATGGGTCATGGAGTGAACCAAGACACCGAAGTTGGTTATTCCAAAATACAAAGTGGGCTAGTCATTTCATATATGCAAACACCAAGTTGTATAGGTATTTTGGTGAACGAAGGTGAAAACACTGCAGCCATTGAACGTAATTTACGCAGACTTGTCCCACACATAAACTTTGACAGTGATCAATGGGATAAGGAATTAGAAAAAGCATTTGGCGTCCTTCACGATCTGATGAATGAAACAAGTGGCGAAGAACTTCTACTCAACCCAGGCGTTAAGCAACTTGTCAGAGATATGATTGAAAAAAGAATTGAGGCTATCAAACCGAAACATGTCATGAGAGCCACGGTGAGATATCCTGACGCGTATGATGCACTTGGAAAAGATGACGAAGAAGTAGCAAGACTCCTGAGAGATTTGGAAGATGAACATGTACTGGAATCAAGGACCTATGGCCGCAGGGTTGAATGTCGTCAATGTGGTGATACCGACCTCACAATTGAATTACAGTGTCCTAAATGTAATTCCACAGATATCCACAAAGTGTACACAGTTTTTTGTCCAAAGTGTAGCAACCAATTTCATGCGGTTATTGTAGATGACCTAGCTGAAGTCACATGTCTACATTGTAAGCAACCAGTAAAGGTGAACGAATTAGCAGTGATCGATGTCGAACCACTATGCAATGAATGTGGAACTGCTTCAAATGATCCTAAAATTGTATTTAGGTGTGCTACTTGTGACAAGCAACTAAAAGGTGCCGATCTCTTAGCTGGCACAGGACTAGCGTACTATTTTAATGAATGAATTCAGTATCTATAATCCACACAATGAGATGAGAAAATGCTGTATGAAAAAGTCCAAGATATTCCGCGCCTTGCATCCCAAGATTGGATGACGCGGTACAGCGAAGGGATTGTACCTGATGAACACAATGACTGGGACGGACAAATTTTCAGAGGAACGGGAGTTCCTATCGAAGAACATCCACTGAAGGGAAATTGCAATATGGATGGATGTGGTAACTGTAAGAGCGAAAAGGTCAAGGTCATCTATGCACAATGGTCAGTAAGCGTGGCAAGTGGAGATACATATTGGGACTATGAAGTGATTTGTGAAGACTGTGGCAAATTTACATCAAGGTCGTTTTCAGAGAATTAGCCACATCAGTTACTTATTGTTCTTCTTAATTTTCTTCTTAACAACAGACCTCGCATCTTTCAGCAATTTTTCTGCACGGGCTAGACTGAGTCCTTCGACCTTCTGAGACAATCTCTGAGGGGTCTCGCCAGCTAACTGTGCTGCTGATTCGTATCCGGCATCTCTGAGTTTTTTCTCCAATGCAGAACCAACTCCAGGTATACTGCGTAGAGGTAACATATCCTTGAAATCCGCTCCTAGAATCTCACTCATATCACTATCGCTTATCTCGGAGCTTGCATCAATTATATCAAGCTGACTTCTGATTGAATCAAAATCATCAGATCCAACAAATGCAGCCACAGTACTTTTGACTTGTTTCTCATCAAAGTTAAAAGCTAACTCTTCAACTTCAATTTCTCTTCCGAGTATCTTCGGAAGAGGACCAATGAGATACAGAGCAATTAAGGCTGATAGAATTGCGAATTGACCACCAATGGCAACGACAAATATTGGTACTTCGAATACTATGCCAAAGACAGTTGTGTTCAGTTCCAATGCCCAGAATAGAGTCATGTATCCTAGGAAGAAGAACCAGATCAAAGACAAGCGTAATCCTTTGGTTCGCACACTCCCCATTTCAGGCCAGATTAACATTAGACAGATGCCCAAAAGGAATCCTTCGATGAATCGTTCAGAAGCAAGAAGACCAATTAGTAGGAATATTAAATTATTGTCGAGGTCATATCCGTTGTAAAGCGCAGAACCAAAGATTGTAAGCAAACCCATTAGCAACAGAACAAAACTAAATGTAGTCTTTCTTCCCCTTGTGTCAGCCATTACTCCGGCAACTATTACACCTACACATACGATAATAATCTCGTTGGTCCCAAACCCTAGAAATTGGCTCAGAGAAACAAATGATGGGTTGGTTGCAAAGATATCATGAATTTTCGCCTTCGTGACCGAGTACCAGAGTAAATGAGAAGTCAGGATAAAACCTGTAGGAACAAAATATCTCAATGAATTTCCTGATACTGTGAGGGAAACTCTAGGTTGCTTCCAAGGTTTCAGTCCTGCAGAAATTAAGATTGCAAAAAGACTCATGATGGATGGCAAGGTGGCTCCATATGAGTCACCAAAGATTGTACTCACGTTAAGCATCGAGTAAAACAATTGCAAGAGTATTGCGATTATAAGAAAGGTTGCGGTGGTTCGACCTCTGTATTTTACAACCACGCTTTGCCCAATTCGAAGAGTCCAGAGTACTAGAAGTGCTGCTATTCCTACAAAAGAGGAGATTACAAGAGCAAGATTGAGATCTGCCATGTATGGGCTAAAGAATGGGATTATGCGAAGAATTCCAATTATGGCAGGAGCAAGTGAAAATAGATACATCAATGGATCGAGTTTCTTGACTCGGTCCGCAACAACTCCGATTGTTGGCAATGTGAATACAGCTGCCAATGCACCGTAACCGAGTAACCCTTGATGTTCTAGTAATGTCATATCAAAGAGGGTTCCGGATAAGAGCCCTACAATGACATAAATCATCTGGGATAAGGGAACAGAAAATAGTAGAAAAGTTATTGCAGTTCTATAGGGGAATTCTCGATACTCCAGCAAATCTTTGTCTCCTTTTTTTCACGCAGTTTTATCCGATAAATAACGTCATAAGATTGTTTCGACTATGAAGTGAAATTGGTACATTATGACGCAATAGATTCTGTTGCATAGCGAATACTTAAAGAGATTCAGATTTTTGAACTGAACACGGAGAGAATATAATTGGCAGGGAAACTTGGTGTACAAGAATTCATGGTTCTTACGTCTGGAGGCGCGCCTATCTTTCACTTTTCAAGCACCGATGTCAGAAAATTAGATGAACTGCTTTCGGGTTTCCTAAGTGCAATTACTAATTTTGCTTCAGAGTTTGGAGAACGTTCGATTCAAAGTCTCACATTTGAAGGTTCAGAATTATTATACGAGCAGGTTGAGGATGATTGTCTGTTTATCTTCCTTGTTGATACTGATTCATCCGAGAAAGTACTACGCGCAGTTCTTCGAGAGCTTAGCAAGAAATTCATGTCGCGGTATGAAGATGAATTAGCTATGACCATCCCGATTCTTGATGTGTTTCTTGATTTTGAGCAGGAGGTCAGAGGAGTCTTCAACTACTATGAGGGTATCTTGATCATAATGTCTAGTCTTAGCGCTTTCGTCATTCCAGAAATCAAGAAAGACACAATGGATACGGTCATTAAGTCAGGAGGATTTCTTGATGAGTTTCACAGAGATTTCGGAAATGCAGGGAATAGGATTTTGCCAGAAATCGACGGAATAACATCAATCTATGATATAAGTAGAAATCTTGGTGTGTCGGTAGAGGAGATTTCTGAAGTCTTTGAATATCTGGCAATAAGGGGTCTACTGAAAGTCTCAAAAATATGTCCCCTAATTCGGACAAATGACAGTCGATTCGATGCATATCTCGATCTCATAGGATTGCCAAGAAAAGATTACCAATTACTAGAACGTGCAAAGTCATTTTGTAATGGTGAGCGGGCCATTGTTGATATTAGTGAACGCCTTGGTGTCGTTCCTGAGAGGTTGTACGATGTTCTCGAGAAACTTGGTGATGAGGTAGAGTGGTGCTTAATCGAAGTAGTTGGAATGGTTGAGAAGAACTGACCACTTCTCGAAGGTATTAAGTAGGTTTAGGATAACAAAATCAACACCGCAACAATGGAGGCCATCCAATGGTCAAAGAGATTGTAGTACTTCGAGACTCTGGTATACTTTTATTCCACTATAGTGTTAGTGGAACTAGGAAGTTGGACGAGCTCGCTGCAGCATTTCTCTCTGCTGTTGGATCATTTGCACAAGAGGTTAGCCAAGATAAAATCACGGTGATGTCTTTCCAAAAGAACAAATTAGTTTGGGAACGAAAAGGAGACCTATATTTCATAGCTCTCGTTTCCGAAGATGATAGTGGAGAGATTCACAGGGTAATCCTTCAAGACTTAGCAGAACAATTTGTAAGCATGTACTATTCTGACCTCATGAGAGATATTCCGGATGCTAGGAGATTCAGACCATTTGCAGATACAGTGGAAAGTACTCTTCACAAGTTTGATGGAATACCAGGTCTAGCAAGAAGATACAAGACAATTCTTCTTCCTGCTGATGATCTCAACCGTCTGAAGAAAAGCATGGCAGAAGTCGAATTAAATCGTGATATTCTAAGAGGAGCAGTAATTACTAACGATGGGTATGTAGCTACTTCTAATCTGAGAGCATATGAACTAGAAGCTTCTCTTGATTACATACCTACTCTTGGGAAAGATATAGAGATTAAAGATCATTCTAGCTTAGATAAAGCCGCAGCATTATTTATGAAGAAAATTGATGAGAGATGTGTTTGCTCTTTCGTCATTACTCAAGGCCTCTCGGAAACAACATACTTGGAGCTTCTTCGACCGTTCATCTCTCTAGTGCAGCTGACCAGCTTCGAAAATGCAAGAAAATTCGAACCTGACAAAATGGAAGGTCCCATATCATTCTACGATTATGATGGTG
>Ga0307423_1000802_pt1 | contig 20516 bp, 22 predicted proteins | sample SalMarWE160310MG_FD_202154 | JGI IMG/M metagenome (GOLD analysis project Ga0307423, IMG submission 202154) | Salt marsh sediment microbial communities from the Plum Island Ecosystem LTER, Massachusetts, United States - WE1603-10 | ecosystem: Environmental > Aquatic > Marine > Intertidal zone >...
GAGCTCGATCAGCCGCGAGGCGCTGGCGGCCACCGCGCGCACCGAGCGCGGTCTCCCCAGCAGGACGCCCATTTCGCCAAAGAATTCCCCTGGGGCCAGGCGGGCAACCAGACGCGGGCCGTCGGGGCCGGAGCGCACCAGCTCGACCATCCCCGTCTGGATGACGTAGAGGACGTCTCCCTGGTCCCCCTCGTCGAAGACCGTCTGGCCCGCCTCGAAGCTGCGCTCGAAGGCACGCCGGACGCGGAGCTGGGTATCTTCATTCACCCGCACCGCGGGCGACTCGGAGCGCTGTTCCACGGGAGCGGTTTCGACCAGAGCGGCTCCGGACTTGAGCCCGCCTTTCATTCCTACGCGAACCGGTGAGAGAGGCAGGCTAGCGGGTCCCGGTGCCACCCCGAGCGGCCGCGGTGACCAGCGCCTCCTCGAGCTCCTCCTCGCTGATCACCCCGACGTGGTTCGCGACGATCTGGCCGTCGGGCGCAATCACGTAGAGGCTCGGAAAGCCGAAGGCGCCGTACTCCTGGGCCAATGACTCGTCGCCGACCAGCACCGGGTACTGGATGCCGTGCTCGGCGGCGAAGGGAGCCACCACCTCGATGCCCTGGCTATCGATGGCGATCCCGAATATCGATACCTCTCCGTAATGGGCGGCTTGAAAAGCGTTCAGCACTGGGATCTGCTGCACGCAGGGCGCGCACCAGGTCGCCCAGAAATCGATGACCACGGGTCGCCCGCGAGAATCCGCCAGCGAGATCTTGTTCCCGAGCAGGTCGGGAAGGGTGAACTCCGGTGCCGGGGTGCCATCCGCCTCCCCGCCGACCCCGGGAGCGCTCTCGAGCCGGCACGCCAGGGAGAGGAGGAGCAGGGCCAGGGAGAGAACGCCGCCGCCAGGCCGCTTCACAGCAGCCATCGCTCGGTGGCCTCCACGATGTCGTTCAGGAAGAAGAAATAGCCATTCAAGGCGGTGAGCCGGTTCGTCGCCACGAGGATGCCCAGGGCGATCAGCAGCGCGCCGGAGAAGATCTCGATCCGGCGCAACTGCCGCTTCAGCCGCTTCGCGGACTCGAACAGCAGCTCGACGCTCCAGCCGGCCAGAAAGAACGGCAGCCCGAGGCCCAGCGAGTAGACGGCGAGGAGCAGCATTCCCTGGTAGACGGTCTCTCGGCCTCCGGCAATGGTGAGGATGCCACCCAGAATCGGCCCGACACAGGGCGACCACCCGAAGGCAAAGGCCGCACCCACCAGATATGCCCCCAGGACCCCCCTCGGCTGAAACCGGGAATGAAAGCGGGTATCCCGGTAGAGCGCCTGGATCGGGAGCAGGCCGGTCATGTGAAGACCCATCAGAACGATGACTGCGCCGGCGACCTGTACCGCGCCGATCTCGACTCCGAGCAACTCGATCCGCCAGGTCTGGAGCACCCGGCCGACGGCCGTTGCGGAGGCGCCCAGGAGAACGAAGACGGTCGAGAACCCTCCCACGAAACCGCTGCAACCCAGCAGTACCCGGCGCCGGATTCCCCGCTCGCCCTTGCTCTCCATCATCTCTTCCACGGTGATCCCGGAGACGAGCGAGAGGTAGGCGGGCATCAGCGGCATCACGCAGGGCGAGAGGAAGGAGATCACTCCCGCGACGAATGCGGCCCCGAAAGAGGCAATCGAGATTCCATCAGCCACGATCTACGCCTTAAGATGACCGGCGGATCGCATGGGTTTCAAACCAGCCACCCGATCGCGTCTTCCCCGCGGGGATTCGCCACTTGGGACGCTGGGCTCAGAAGCCTTCGCTGCCCGACTCCTCCTTCCACGGGGCACCCATCGCGCCGGCTTGCTCGGGTACACGGCCGATGAAATCGAGCCGCTTTCGACCCAGCAGCTGGTCCGGGACGACCATGTAGTCCCCGCGCATCGACGCATCCCAGATCGGCTTGGCCACGTCTACGTCCCCAGCGGAGAAGACCCAGGCGAACCCCGACACGATCGCACCGCCCGTGGCCCAGAGGGTCTTCGTGGGTCCGTAGATCAAGTTGATGAGCGCGCAGCTGACGCCGAGCCCGTACTCCACAGCCGGGCTATCCGCCGCCGCAGCGGGAACCGGTGTCGAAGCAAGCGTCACGGCCGCGGCCAGCGCGATCAGCGCGGGCCGAATCGAAACAGGAATGTGCACGGTACCTCTCCTCTCGACGGCGAATCGTCGCCCCCCTGTGAAGCATTTTCCGGCTTCGGTGCCCTCGGGTCAAGAGGCCTAGAAGACCCTGTCGGTGTCCAGCAGGATGGTCACCGGGCCGGCGTTCACCATTTCTACATCCATCATCGCGCGGAAGCGGCCCGTGATCACGGAGACCCCGGCCGCGGAAGCTGCCTCGACCACCGCTCGAATCAGGGGCTCGGCCTGATCTGGTGGCGCGGCATCCGTGTAGGACGGTCGTCTCCCGCGACGCGCGTCTCCGAACAGTGTGAACTGGGATACCACGCCCAGCTGACCGCCCGTCTCGATGAGCGACCGATTCATCCTTCCGTCCTCATCCTTGAACACGCGAAGGTGGAGGAGCTTGCGGGCGAGCTCCTCGGCCTGCTCCTGACCGTCGTCCCGCCCGACGCCCACCAGTGCCAGCAGGCCCTCCCCCATGTCGCCGACACATTCGCTCTCCACCCGGATTCGCGCCGAGCTGACCCGCTGGACCACGGCGCGCACGCTCAGAGCTCGCTCTGGTCTGCGAAGCGTCCTCGATAGATCGCCTCACCCTCGGTTCGAAACAGCACGATCTGACAGAGACGAGTCCCTGCGTGGATCTCCAGGGGGCGTCCTGCGACGTTGCTGATCTCGAGGACCTGATGGTTCGAGACGCCCGGCTGCACGAAGGCCGAGGTCACGTGGATCATCAGGCCGAGTCTGGCGAAGCGGCTCCTGCCTTCCAGGAATCCACAGAGATCCGGCGGCAGGGTGAGGCGCTCCCGCGTAATGCCGTGGATGGTCATCCCCGGGTTCAGCACGAAGGGCGCATCCAGGCGTCGACGGCTGGTGAATCTCCGGTAGTCGACGTCGGCCGCGATCGGGATCGCCTCGCGGCTGGCCTCGATGACCCGAATCTCGTCACCGAGGGTCAGGTCGATGGAGGCGGGCCCCACCTGATCCGTCGAGTACGGATCGATGGTCAATCTCCCCGCCTCGATTTCGGCGAGGATTGCCTCCCGCGTCAGCACTCCCATCGGGCACAGCATGATACCGTATGCTCCATGAGGCACCCGTACTTCGACTTGCCGACACCGATCGTCATCGGGCACCGCGGCGCCAGCGGCGAGCTACCCGAGAACACCCTTGCGGCCTTCGAGCGCGCCCTCTCTCAGGGGGCGGCAATGCTGGAGACCGACGCGCATCTGAGCCGCGACGGCGAGGTCGTGCTCTCCCACGATCCGCGGGTGGATCGCACCACCGAGGGATCCGGCGCCATCGAGGAGTACACGCTGGCCGAACTGCAGCGCCTGGACGCCGGCTACCGCTTCAGCCCGGATGGCGGAGCGAGCTTCCCTCAGCGGGGGAATGGACTCCAAATCCCAATGCTGCGCGAGGCCTTCGAGAGATTTCCGGGAATCCGCTTCAACATCGAGATCAAGCAGAACTCGCCCGTCCTGATCGACGCCACCGTGCGGATCGTCGCCGAGGCGAAACGCGCCGAAACCACGCTGCTGGCAGCCGCCGAGGACGACACCATGTCGGCGCTCCGCGCGAGACTCGCGGAAACCGGTCTCCGGCCCGCCATGGGCGCGGCCCTGGGAGACGTGGTGGCGTTCGTCCGCGCAGCCGCAGCGGGTGAAACGCCGCCGCCCGAGCCCATGGCGCTCCAAATCCCGCCCAGCTTCGCGGGCAATCCCCTCGTAACTGCCGAGCTGGTGGAGTTCGCCCACCGCCACGACGTACAGGTTCACGTCTGGACCATCAACGACGAGGGCGAGATGCGCAGCCTGCTCGACCTCGGGGTCGACGGGGTGATGAGTGATTTCCCGGCCGTGCTTCGGAAGGTCGTCGACGAGCGTGGCCTGCCCTGATTCCGAGCCCTCGGAGTTCTTCCGGGTCCGCGAGGGATTGCTGCTGGAGGCGGGCCGCCTGGGACCGGTCCTGGACCTGGCCTGCGGCTACGGTCGCCACAGCCTGGCCGCGGCGCGACTAGGCCTCCCGGTGCTGGCCCTGGACCGCGACGAGGAGGTGCTTCGAGCTCTCCAGCGAATCGCTCCGCCCCTGGTCCAATGTGTTCGCACCGACCTGGAGACGGGGTTCGACATCCCGGTGGCTCCGGCGAGCTGTGGCGCGGTACTCGTCTTTCGCTTTCTCTTCAGGCCGCTGGTCCAGGCCATCGCCGAAGCGCTCCGTCCCGGCGGGCTACTGCTCTACGAGACCTTTACAACCCACCAGAGGAAGCTGGGGCAAGGTCCCAGAAATCCAGCGTTTCTCCTTGAGCCAAACGAGTTGCCGAGCCTCTTTGGCTCGCTCCGGCCGATCGCCTACGAGGAGCTCGTCACCGAGGGACCGCACCCAGCGGCCCTGGCGCGATTGGCGGCCCGGAGACGATCCTAGTCTGCACTTCTCACCTCGCTACTGCGGACACCGAGCGCGGCCCGCGATGCGGGCCAACGCCCAGGCGGCGTGATCGGCAAGCAGCGGATCGTCGCCATCGGCGTGCCGCTGCACGGCGGGAATCAGGCTGGGATCACCGCTGTTGCCCGCCGCGATCAGTGCGCTCCGGAGCAGTCCCCGGCGCCCTGAACGTCGCAACGCCATCCGCTCTGTCGCCCGTCGCCAGCTTTCCTCATCGAGTTCGAGTAGCCACCCGAGGGCAGGCGCGCGCCACTCCGATCGCGGCGCCAGCCGCTCGCGGAGCCCTAGCGGATCCGGGGGCACCCTTCGCCGGCGGCGCGAGTTCCAGGGGCACACCTCCTGGCAGACGTCGCAGCCGAATACGCGATTGCCCAGCGCCTCCCGCATCGGTTCGGGAATCGCCCCGCGCTGCTCGATCGTCAGGTAGGAGAGACACCGGGTGGCGTCGAGGACGTAGGGCGCATCGAAGGCCTGGGTCGGGCATGCTTCGAGGCAGGCGCGACAGGTCCCGCAGTGATCGGGCTCGGGGGCGCTCGCCCGAAGGGGGAGATCGGTGATTACCACGCCCAAGAAGACGTGGGAGCCCAGCTCCGGATCGATCAGGCAGGTGTTCTTTCCGATCCATCCCAGCCCCGCACGCGCGGAATACGCCCGCTCCTGAACGGGCCCGGTGTCGACGTAGCTCCTGGTGCGGACGGGGCGTCCCGCCAAGACGCGGAGCTCGCTTTCGTAACTGCGCAGGCGCTCCCCGAGCACCCGGTGGTAGTCGTCGCCTCTGGCGTAACGAGCGACGGACCCGAGTGAACGCTCCTGCGGCGACGCCTCGACTTCCGGATCGAGCGCCAGCGACACCGCGATGATGCATCGAGCCCCCTCGAGCACCCGTCGCGGATCCACCCGCTCTTCCAGACGGCGGACGAGGTACTCCATCTCACCAGCGAATCCCCGCGCGATCCACTGGCGAAGGAACTCGGTCTGGGGAGTCGGCTCCGCCGGCGCCACGCCCACCCGGTCGAAGCCGAGCGCCAGGCCGAGCTCGAGCGCGCGGCTGGTCAGATCCGTCAACTGGTTCTCTTCCATCGTCCGGCGAGAAACTAACATCGGGAGCGACCCTTTCACTCCAACCCGGGCGCCAAATTCGGGCGATGCCGATACAATCTGGTCGCGGGGGAGGCGCGCAATGTTCTCGCGATGGATGGCCAGGATCCGCGGGTCTCTGGGCGGCTACTTCGTGGCCGGGGTGCTGACCTTCGCACCCATCGGAATTACGATCTGGGCGATCGCGTGGATCATCCAGCGGCTCGACAATCTGCTCCTGCCCAGAGTCATCCGCCTCCTCTTCCCCGACCTGGAGGCACCGCCGAACCTTCCCTTCGTCGGTGCGATCTTCACGCTCTTCGTGATCCTGCTCTTCGGCGTGGTGGCCCGCCACCTCTTCGGCCGGGAGATCGTTCGTCTCTGGGAGCGTCTGCTCTCCAGGGTTCCAATCGCACGAAATATCTACGCCGCAGTGAAGCAGCTCCTGGATGCGATCTTCGTTTCGGGCTCGCAGACCAACTTTCGCCGCGTGGTCCTGGTCGAGTACCCGCGCAGGGGGGTCTACGCCATCGCCTTCACCACGGGTCCGGCCCGTGGGCCGGTGAAGCCGGTCACGGCGCCGGACCTCGTCAACGTCTTCGTCCCGACCACACCGAACCCGACCTCGGGCTTCTACCTGTTGGTGCCGGAGGAAGACCTGACGGTCCTGAGCATCACCGTGGAGCAGGCATTCAAGCTGGTGATGTCGGCGGGGCTCGTCGGGCCCGAGGAGTCGACGCCTTCCGGGCCTCGGGGGAAGGCGCCTGCGGGCTAGCCCTTCGGCCCTGAAGCGGCCCGACGTTCGCGGATCGCCTTGACGGTGAACCAGATCGCGAGCAGCGAGAGGACCGCCGCGCCGATGCGATTGAACTTGATCCACTCCATGTCGGGGTTGAACCATCCGTCATAGATGAACCAGAGCGAGAAGCCGATCAAGAGCACGGGCAGGAAGAAGGGGTTGTCGAAGGGAGTCGGAGCGTACTCCTCCTCGGAATCGCCACCCTCCCCGCTCACGGCCTCCAGGCTGCGCGGTTGTTCGGGCTCCGTCACGGCGCCCACCTTAGCAACTGTGGGTACGGAGCCGCACACACCGCTTCTGGCCAGTCTTCCGGTCGACCGGCGGCTGAATCTGGGATCGCGGATGCAGCGCGGATGCTGCACCTGAAGCCGCATTACTGCAGGGCGGTCGCTGCAGCGCTCCCGTAACCAGCTGATTTCGCAAGGTTTCGCCTGTGGCACGCGACTTGCGATGGGTCGCATGCATGACGGCAATGGGAATCCGCCGCCCATCGGCTCATAATCTCTGCGGGCTCGGCGCGGAGGGGAGAGAGAAACCGATGCCGCATTCCTGGGACGAATCCGAAGGGACCCGGAGTGGCCGCGGACGCGGCAGGGTTCGCCGACGGCATCTCCAGGAGCGGGGCGAAACCGGGCAAGCCGAGGCGATGGACTCGAGTCCCCCCACCGCCCCGGCCGCTCCTCAAGCTCCCCGGCCGCGCAGGGATGGCCGGCGCACACTGAGCCGGGAAGAGCGCGCCTATCGGGAGGCCCGCAGGGCGGCGAACCGGAAGATCGGATTCCTCAGTCACCTGGTGCCGTACGCCGCGGTCTGTCTGTTTCTGCTCTTCGTTGCGGGCTTCCGCCCGGCAGCGATCGTCGCGCTCGGCTGGGGCATCGGGATCGGTCTGCACTACTTCTTCGCCATCGTCGCGCCTCGACTCCGCCAGGATCTGATCCAGCGGGAGGTGCGGCAACAGGTCCACGCCAATGTCTCGGAGCAGAGGCGCACCCTCGAGGGTCGACACGCGCAGCACGTCGAGCAGCTCTCCGCCTCGATCGCCCACGAGATCCGAAACCCGATCACCGCCGCCAAGAGCCTGGTCCAGCAGATGGGTGAGGACCCCTCCTCCCAGGACAATGTCGAGTACGCGAATGTGGCCTTGGAGGAGCTCGAGCGCGTGGAGAAGAGCATCTCCCACCTGCTGCGCTTCGCCCGTGAGGAAGACGTGGAGATGACGGACGTGCGCCTGGCGGAGGTCGTGGACTCCGCGCTGGAGACCTTCCGTGACCGGATCGCGCAGATCGGCGTTCGCGTGGAGCTGGACGTGGCCCCAGCGACCGACATGCGTGCAGACCCGGACAAGCTCCGGCGGGTGATCATCAACCTGCTGGGCAACGCTCTCGACGCCTTCGAGGAGCGGCAGACCGTCTCTCCCAGGCTGCAGATCCGATCGGGAGAGAACCTGGCCGGCAGCGAGCTCTGGATCCGGGTGAAGGACAACGGACCGGGTATCGAGCCGGAGAGGCTCGACAAGATCTGGAGCCCCTTCTACACCTCGAAGTCCTCGGGGACCGGCCTCGGGCTCGCCATCTCCAAGAAGCTCGTGGACGCCCACGGCGGCTCGATCGAAGCCCACTCCGTTCCGGGCTCGGGAACGGAGTTCGTCCTCACCTTCCCCAGGCAAGGCACCGAGGCGCTGGAGCGCCAGAAGTGAGTGCCACAAGATCCAAACGAGGCGCCGCGATGGGGAGGCGCGCCTTCGAGAGAGAGCCGATGCGCGAGGTCGATCGCGATCGCCGACGGCGGAGCCGCAAGCGGCGGAGCCACTCCGATCCCCGATCGGGTCTGAGTCGCGAGGAGCTGGCCTACGAGGAGGCGCACAGGCGCGCGGCTGCCAAGGCAAAGCTGGTCCGAAACTTTGCCCGGTACGCGGTCGTGGTGGGCGTCCTCGCCCTCGTCATTCCACGGGTCGCCTGGATTGTCGGGATCTGCTGGGGCATCTGTCTTGCCGGCGACGTCATCAAGAAGCACCTCGAGCCCACCCTTCGCCAGCGATGGATCGAGCGGGAGGTCCACCGGCAGCTCGACCACACCGTCTCCGAAAGGCGGCGCGAGCTCGAAGGTGAGCACACCCGCCGCATCGAGGAGATCTCGGCTTCCATCGCCCATGAGATCCGCAACCCGATCACGGCAGCCAAGAGTCTGGTTCAGCAGATGGGCGAGGACCCCGCCTCTCCAGAGAACGTCGAGTACGCCGAGGTCGCACTGGAGGAGCTCGATCGGGTCGAGAAGAGCATCTCCCACCTGCTGCGCTTCGCTCGCGAAGAGGAGTTCCAGATCTCCGAGATGCGCATGGCCGAGGTGATCCCCTCGGCCGTGGAGACATTCCGGGACCGTCTGGATCGCAGCGGCGTCGAGATCTCCATGGCGATCGACGCGGATGGGACCATGCGCGGCGATCCGGAGAAGCTGCGGCAGGTCATCACCAACCTGATCTCGAATGCTCTCGACGCTCTCCAGGAGAGCGAGACCCCCAGGCCCCGGATCGAGATCCAGACTGGCGAGAACCTGGCTGCAACGGAGGTCTGGCTGCGAGTGCGCGACAACGGCCCGGGGATCGACCCGGAGCGACTCCAGGAGATCTTCAGCCCCTTTTACACCTCGAAGGAGAGCGGCACCGGCCTGGGCCTGGCGATCTCGAAGAAGGTCGTCGATGCCCACGGCGGATCGATCGAGGTCGACTCGGGCGACGGCCGGGGCACCGAGTTTCTGGTGACGCTCCCCAAACGGCCGAACAGCGTGAAGGCGTAGAACTCCATGAAGGCACGAATCCTCATCGTAGAAGACGAGCGGGCCATCCGGCTGGCACTTTCCGGACTCCTGCGCCGGGAGGGATACGAGACCGATCAAGCCGAGACCGGCGAGGAGGCCATTCGCGCCCTGGGCAAGGACGCGTACGACTTCGTATTGACGGACCTGGCACTGGGAAGCGGCGCGAGCGGAATGGAAGTGCTTCGCAGCGCCAAGGAGCAGCAGCCCGAGACCCCGGTGGTGATGATCACCGCCCACGGCAACGAGAAGATCGCGGTCGAGGCGATGAAGCTGGGGGCCGATGACTACGTCCCCAAGCCCTTCGACAACGACGAGATCCGCCTGGTGGTGAGGCGAGCCCTCGAGCGCACGCGCCTCTCTCGCGAGAACCGGATCCTGCGAGCCCGAATCGAGAGGGATTTCAGCTTCGACAACCTGATCGGATCCGGGCCCGCCATGCGGCGTGTCTTCGAGATGATCCAGAAGGTGGCGGAGACAGACCTGACGGTGCTGATCCGGGGAGCCAGCGGTACCGGCAAGGAGCTGGTTGCGCAGGCCCTCCACCAGCACAGCCCCCGCAAGAGCCAACCCTTTGTCGCGGTGAATTGCGCCGCCATCAGCCGGGAGCTGGTGGAGAGTGAACTCTTTGGACACGAGAAGGGAGCCTTCACGGGCGCGGACGCAAGGCGGGCGGGACGCTTCGAGGCCGCCGATGGTGGGACCGTTCTCCTGGACGAGATCGGCGACATGGCTCCGGAGACCCAGGCGAAGGTGCTTCGGGTCCTTGAAGAGCGCTCCCTCGAGCGGGTGGGCGGCACCCAGCCCATCGAGGTGGATGTGCGGGTCGTCGCAGCGACCCACCGGGACCTGGAAGCGGAGGTGAAGGCAGGCCGCTTCCGTGAGGACCTCTACTACCGCCTCAAGGTCGTGGAACTCGACCTGCCGCCGCTGCGGGAGCGCGCCGAGGACCTCCCGGCCCTTGCCCAGCGATTCCTCGAGCAGGTGGCGGAGCGACTCGGACGCGAGAAGAAGCAGCTCAGCGACCAGGCCCTGGCCCGCCTGATCCGCCACCCCTGGCCCGGCAACGTTCGGGAGCTTCGCAACGTGATCGAGCAGGCCGCCGTCCTCGCCTCCGGCGAATCCATCGAAGAGGCGGACCTGAACCTCTCCGGCGAGATGGATGACGGCGCTGCCCACCTGCCGCACCACGCCGACGTGCCCTTCAGCGATGCCAAGAAGCGGGCGGTCGAGGACTTCGAGCGCGGCTTCCTACTGCGCGCATTGCGAGAAAACGACGGAAACATCTCCCGGACCGCGGAGGCGATCGGCATGGTTCGCCAGAGCCTGCAACAGAAGATCCGGGAGCTCGAGCTGCGCGACGAGGACTGGAGAAAGCCGGTCTAGCTGCGCACGGAAACAAGCAGGGAGGATCGAGACAATGTCACGAAGACCCGGACTGATCGCGCGGTTCACCGGACTGATTCGCGGCTGGGCCGCAGGCTGGCTGAGGGACCGTGAGGAGGAGAGCCCGCGTGCGGTCTACGAGCACGCCATCGCCGAACGCGTCAAGCAGTACCGCGAGCTCAAGGAGGCGGTGGCCGGCATCCTCTACATGCGAAACAAGCTGGAGGGAGAGCTCGAGCAGCGCCGCAGCGAGCTGACGCGAACCCAATCCGACATCCGCCGGGCGGTTCAGCGCGGAGCCGACGAGGTCGGCCTCGCCCTGATCTCCCACAAGCAGATCCTGGTAGGTGACATCGAGCGGGCGGAGAGGGAGTACGAGGGGCTGCGATGCGAGGCCGAGGAGGCCAAGACCAACCTGATCCACTTCCGCGAGGAGATCCGGGCCCTGGAACGGGAGAAGGGCCGGATCGTTGCGACGCTCGCCAATGCGAAGGCGCGCCGTCGCATGTCCGAGGCGCTCGACGGGCTCTCGGTGGATGCCGACATGCGTGCCCTCGAGAACGTGCGCGAGCACGTCGCCCGCCTCGCCACCGAGGGCGATCTCGACAAGGAGCTCGGCCCGGACCAGGGGCTGGCGGCCCGGATCCGCGAGATTCGCGAGGAGGCGAACACGGACGCGGCCAGGAGGGAGCTCCAGGAGATCAAGCGCCAGCTCAACCCGACGGAGATCCCCGCCCGCTCCAGCGAGGCCGTCCCGGTGGTGTCGAACTGAGCCTCGCGGCTCCGGGGCGCCCCCGCGCTCCGGAGCCTTCCCTGCCGGGCGAATCAGCGGAGAGATGGAGCCGACGATCCAGATGCGAAACCAGCGATGCCGCCAATCGGCGGACGAGCGGGACTTTCAGGGCCTCCTGCAGAAGGCCTTGGCGATCTCGTCCTGATCGAAGCGGGGCAGCTCCAGCACCTCTCCCCCGCTCACGAGCTTGACGCCGCGGGAGGGATCGACGGCGGTCGCGATCCTCGCGCAGGCGATCCCTCCCGCCACACAGGCCCGAGCCACCCGCTCGGCATCCTCGGACGGAACGGCCACCAGGAGCGCCCCCGACGCAATCGTTCCCAGGGGATCGATCCCAAAGTGTGCGCAGAGCCTTGTGGCGGGCTCGAGGACCGGAATCGACGCTGCCTCCACCTGCAGGCCGACCTCGCTGGCGAGGGCCAGCTCCCAGAGGGCCGTGGCGATCCCGCCCTCGGTCGGATCGTGCATGGCGTGAACGGGAGCGGCCGCGCAGGCGGTGCGCGCATCCTCCAGAACGGAGATCCCAGGATCGTGGAGGAGGTCGGCAAGGCCGGCGAGGATCTCGGGGCCGAAGCCGGCCGCCAGCAACTCCTCGCGCTTCTCCCTGGCGAGGATGGCGCATCCCTCGATCGGAACCGCCTTGGTGCACAGGATCGCGTCGCCGATGGCCACGCCGGAGCTCTGGATCAGCGATCCCTTCGCCACCTCGCCGACCATCGATCCGGCAATCACCACTCGGTTGACGGCGCTGCTCACCTCCGTGTGGCCGCCGACCAAGGTGACGCCGTAGCGGCTGCAGGCGACCCGGATCTCCTCGAAGAGCGATGCGACCTCGCCGGCCGTGACCCCGGTTTCGGGGAGAAGAAGGGTCGCCAGGAACCAGCGCGGTGATCCACCGGCGGTGGCGATGTCGTTCACGTTCACGGTGACGGCGTAGTGGGCGATCTCGTCCGTGGCAAAGGTGATGGGATCGCTCTTCAGGAGCCAGTACCGGTCCCCACCCCCATCGACGACCGCGACGTCCCGGCCGATTCCCGGGCCCAGCACCACGTCATTCCCCACGCCGGATCCAGCCAGCAGCTCGGCGAGGAAATCCATCCCGAGCTTCCCCGCCGGGAGCTGCTCCGCTTCGTCGCGCATCGGCCGATCCTACCACCCGGTGCCGGTCCCCGCCGAGCGCCTCCGGATCGCCCCAAGCGCGAATTTCTCAGCAGGTCGGGCAGCGAAGCCGATCAGCTCTCGCTCGAGCTCGGAGCCTCGCTCCTGAGGACGAGTTCGACGGGCAACCTGAGGTCGCGCTCGTCGACTTCGGCGAGTGCCGTTCGGAGGGGCAGAGGCAAATCCTCGACGCGTATCCTGAGCTCGAAGGTGACGACGTCGTCCGTCACCGCCGCTGCTGCGGGATCCGCGGCCTCGATCGGTGGGGTCGTTACCACCTCGACCTCGACGAGCTCCTCCTTCTCGGCGTCGTCGGTCCCGAAGAGACCGTCCTCGGACATCTCCGCCTCCTCCTCGACCAGCGCCGTGCGCTGCTCAGTGGTGCTCGGATCGGCGATGGCGGAGCTGATCGGGAGATGCTCGCCGATCATCGTCATGTTGAAGCGGTCTTCTGCTGCGGACGCCTGCGGCGCGGCCAGCTGGGAGGTCACGATCTCGCTGGCGATCGGCTGCCGGTCGAGGATGAAGGTGATCTCGAAGCCCTCGATCTTCACCACGTCGCCGACCTCGAGATCGCGGCGTCTGACCTTCTCACCATTGACCAGAATACCGTTGATCGAGTCGAGGTCGCGCACCTCGTAACGCTCGTCCTCCCGCACGAACATCAGGTGGCGTCGAGAGATCTCGGCCTGGTCGAGAAGGATCTCACACTCGCGGGAGCGACCGGCGGTCAGCCGATCCCCGTCCCAGCTGATGATGCGTTCGAGCTTTCCTTCGTTCTGGATGATCAGGCCCGCATACCAGATCGGCTCCTCCGGAGACTGCAGCTCGGGAGTCGACGGCTCGGCGGGCTCCACCGCCTCCTCGTCGTTCTCTGCCGGCTCCTCATCGATCGACTCGACGTCGTAATCTTCGGGATTCACCTCCAGGTTGCCTCCGCGCTCGGAGCTTGCGAGATCTGCGTCCATGCCGAACGCGAAGGGAATCTCACCGCTCGTCTCGTCCAGGTCCGGTAGAGAAACATCTTCGGCGGGCTCGCCCTCTTCCGCTGCATCGCCTGCCCCGGAGGTCCATGCCTCCGGCTCTTCCGCCGTCACCTCCATCGGCTCCGGCTCGGCACCCTCGCTCAGCACCGCGGAGTTCTCGGCCGGAGGGTCGTCGAAGAGCGACTCCATCTCCTGCGCTGGGGTCTCCTCCCCTGCGGTCGTCTCCAACTCCGCGGGAAGAAGCGAACCGTCCTCTCCTTCCAGATCCGCCGCCGGCTCGGATCCGGAGCCATCGAGCATCTTCGCCTGCTCCTCCGGGGAGACGAAGTAGGTGTTCGAGGCATCCCAGGCATCGTTCTTTCCGTGCGTCGCCACCTCTTCGGGCAACGCCTCCTCGGCACCTGCTTCGCTGAGCACCAGCTGGTGCTTTCCGATCAGGATCTCGTCGCCGGGTTCGACCGCGATGCTGCCAGAGACCCGGGTGCCGTTCACATGGCAGCCGTTATTGCTTCCCAGGTCCTCCAGGATGACCTGTCCGTTCTCGCGCTTCAGCACCGCGTGAAAGCGACTCACGGAGGCGTTGCTGATCACGATGTCGTTTTCCCTCATGCGTCCGATGCGGAGCACGTCGCCCTGGAAAGGCAGCGTCTTCATCAGGCGGCCCTTGAGACGAAGCTGAATGAGCGGAGATTCCATTGATTGAGACACCCGTGGAAAACGGGACCCATCCCGTTGATTCCCCTTTCTTTTCGCACTCCCCGAGGTCAGACTTGAACGGCTCGGGAATGGGGGCGAGCCGAAGCCAGCCGCTCTCGTGACGCGGTGCGTCACGACCCTCGGAGAGCCCAATGCCTCGCTACTCCTACGATCGGCGCACCGCCCTGGACAACTCCTTCCTCCTCCTGGAAAAGCCCCGCCTGCATGCAGGTGGCCTCCACAGCCATCTACGAGATGGGCCCTCTCGAGACCCCTGAAGGCGGCGTCGACATCGATCGGATCAAGCGTGGAATCACCGGTGTCCTGCATCGGATCCCCCGCTACGGCCAGAAGCTCGCCTGGATTCCGCTCGAGGGTCAGCCGGTGTGGGTGGACGATGGCCGTTTCAACCTCAACTACCACCTCCGCCATGCCAGCCTGCCCCGCCCCGGTGACGACGAGCAGCTCCGCCGAAGGCTGGGGAGAAGTCTGAACGACCTGGTGCTGACCATTGCGACTGCTGGGTGCCAAGACGCAGCAGATCTATCCGTACGTGCCGCTAGCGGACAACCTGGGCCTGGGAATCGCCTTGTTCGGCGATGCAAGGCCTCCCAGGCCAACGGCGGCAGCGCACCTTAGCCCTCTTCGCGCACGTAGCGGATCGCAACGATCTTGAAGGCAGCGGGGCCCTTGGGACGGCGCAGGACGAATTCGTCGCCTTCTTCCCTCCCCATCAGCGAGCGCCCCATCGGCGATGCGATGCTGATCCTGCCGGCCTCGACGTCGAACTCGTCGGGACCCACCAGACGGTACTCGGTCAGATTCCCGTTCTCGTCCTCCAGGGTGACCCAGGCTCCGAAGTAGACCCGACCCTCGTGATCCGGCGACAGGCGCACCACGGTGAGTTCGTCGAGGCGTTTGGAGAGAAAGCGCAGGCGCCGATCGATCTCCCGCAGTCGCTTCTTGCCGTAGATGTACTCGGCGTTCTCCGACCGGTCGCCGAGTGCAGCCGCCTCGCTGACCTCGCTGGTGACCCGAGGGCGCTCGACCTTCCAGAGACGTTCCAACTCCTCCTGGAGCCTGCGAAAGCCCTCGGGTGTGATGTAGCTGGCCATCGCCCGGAACCATGGCACGTCCGGCGCGACCCGACTAGCCTCCTTCCCCTTCGTGCAGGATCTCTTCGAGACGGTTCGCGACCGGGCATCGCGTTCGGCCTGGTCCCGGGGGGTGGAGCTCGCCCGGGCCGAGGCGGTGGTTGGCGAGCGCGCCGACGAGGACGAGATCGTGCTTCGCGTCCGCACCTCGGGAAGCGTGGTCCATCCCACCGTCGTCCTCTACCCGCAGGATCGCGAGTGGGAGTGCGATTGCGGAGGCGCCGACGACCCCTGTGCACACGTCGCCGCCGCGGTAATCGCATTGCGGCGTGCGCGTCGCGAGGGTCGCGCCCTTCCCAGCGGTCCACCGGGAGGCGCCAAGCTCAGCTATCGCCTGACCCGAGAGGAGGGCGTCCTCGCCTTCGAGCGATACCTGCTCACCGACGATGGCGAGGCCCCGCTTCGAAGCACCCTGACGGCTCTCGCATCCGGCCGGGTGAAGGGGCCCAGTGTGGTCGCAACCCCGGCGGATATCGCCGCCGAGCGGGCACTCGGATCCAAGCTCCGGGGAGTCATGCCCCGTGGCATTCTCCGCAACCTGCTCCGGGCTCTCGAAGACTGCTCCGACGTTCGTCTCGACGGCCAACCGGTAAAGACTTCGTCGGAGCCCGTGGGTCTTCGCGCGTGCCTGGTCGACGACTCGCGCGGATTTCGCCTCTTCGTAGAGCGGGACGCACCCGCTTGCAGCGAGGTCTGCGACGGCTTCGTGCTCTGCGACGGCGTGCTGCGAGAGCTCGGCGAGACCCGGCTCACCGGTCGCGAGCTTCGTGATTTCTGGCAGGGCCGCATCTTCACGCCGGACCAGGTCACCGAGCTCATGACCGAAGTGCTTCCCTCGCTTCGTGACAGGATTCCCGTGGAAGTGGAGACGCAGCGCCTGCCCTCGACCACCTCGGTTCCGCCGCGCATCGTGCTCCGAACCGAGCGGGAGGCGGAGCGACTCAGCGTGCTCCCGACCCTCGTCTACGGAGACCCTCCGAGCGCTCGGATCGACGGAGGCCGGCTGACCCACCTGCGGGGGCCCATTCCGCTGCGAGATGAAGGGGCAGAGCGAGTTCTGGTTCGGATCCTGCGGGACCGCTTCGGTCTGGTCCCCGGCCATCGGGTCTCCCTGGATCCCGAGCAGGCCATCGAATTCACCGCGCAGCTAGAGGACTGGCCCGGGGAGGTAAAGGGCCGAGACCACGAGTCCTTCTTCCTGGCGCCGCCGCTGGTTCCCGAGCTTAGGCTGGAGGCAGAGGGCTTCGATCTGCTCTTCCATGCCCGCGAGCCCGGCGCGCCGCCGGGATCCGAGGGTTCCCGCGGCAGTGCGGATCCGGAACGCGTCCTGCGCGCCTGGCGCTCCGGAGAGTCATTGATCCCCCTGCTGACGGGTGGGTTCGCCCGCCCGCCTCGTGACTGGCTCTCCCGCTTCGGCGCGCGCATCGAGGATCTTCTCGCGGCACGACGCAGCGACGGCAGCCTTCCCCGCAGCGCCATCCCCGATCTCGCCCGGCTCTGCGATGCCTTGGACCAGCCGCAGCCACCCTCCTTTCGGGAGTTGGACCGCCTTGTCGGCGGCTTCGCAGGGATCCCGGAGGCGCCTCTCCCGGACGACCTGCGCGCCACGCTGCGGGGCTATCAGCGCGCGGGCGTGAACTGGCTGTGCTTCCTGCACGAGGCGGGGCTCGGTGGGTTGCTGGCGGATGACATGGGGCTCGGCAAGACTCTTCAGGCTCTGTGTGCCCTCCGCGGTCGCACACTGGTGGTCGCGCCCACCAGCCTGCTCCACAACTGGTCCGACGAAATCGCTCGCTTCCGTCCCGGCCTGCGCGTTCAGATCTTCCACGGCAGCGGGCGCGCCATCGAGCCTCAGGCGGACATCACGCTCACCACCTACGCTCTGCTTCGTCGAGATCGAGAAGTGCTGGTCCAGGAGGACTGGCAAACCGTGATCCTCGACGAGGCCCAGGCGATCAAGAATCCCGAGAGCCAGGTCGCCCAGGCCGCCTACCAGCTCCGCGGTGACTTCCGAATCGCGCTGACCGGAACGCCCGTCGAGAACCGGCTCGACGAGCTTTGGAGCCAGTTCCACTTTACCAATCCGGGTCTCCTCGGCGGGCGCCGCGACTTCGAGGAGCGCTACGCCCGGCCCATCTCTCAGGGTGGCACGGAGACCGCCGAGCACCTTCGCGAGCGGATTCGCCCCTTCCTGCTCCGAAGGCGCAAGCGAGAGGTCGCGCCGGAACTGCCTCCCCGCACCGACGTGGTGCTGCATTGCGTCCTGAGCGACACGGAGCGGAGCATCTACGAAGCCATCCGTGCCGCCACCGCAAGAGACGTGGTCGAGCGGCTCGAAGCCGGAGGAAGTGTCCTCGCGGCCCTGGAGGCGCTCCTGCGCCTCCGGCAAGCCTGCTGTCATCCGGCACTGGTCCCGGGTCAGGATGCCGAGGACTCCGCGAAGCTGGCGTTGCTCCTCGACCGGCTGGATACCGCAGTCGCAGACGGGCACAAGGCGCTCGTCTTCTCCCAGTGGACCTCCCTGCTGGACCTGGTGGAGCCGCAACTCGACCGGGCCGGCATCCCCTACACCCGTCTGGACGGGACGACCCGGGATCGCGCCGGCGTACTGCGTCGCTTCGAGCAGGAGACCGGCCCGCCGGTCTTCCTCGTCTCCCTCAAGGCCGGGGGGACGGGCCTGAACCTGACGTCGGCAGATCACGTCTTCCTTCTCGACCCCTGGTGGAACCCCGCGGTCGAAGAGCAGGCCGCCGACCGGGCCCATCGTATCGGTCAGCAGCGACCGGTCTTCGTCTACCGGATGGTGGCCGAGAACACGGTGGAGGAGCGGATCCTCGCCCTCCAGGAGAAGAAGAGATCGGTGTCCGAGCTGGCCCTGGGAGAGTCGGGCGCTGCGCTCGGCATCACGCGTGACGACCTGCTAGCCCTGCTGCGCTGATGATCGGTAGCGGATCGGAGCGATTGTCTGGATCATAGCCGGATAAACGGTGTCAGCGTCCCACACCCGATGTAGGTAGCTGCCGGTGCATTCGCACGCCCACGAGGACCACGCCCGAAGCCGCGCCGATGACCGGCGCCGGCTTTCGGTGACGCTCGCCCTGGTGGCCGCCTACCTGGTCGCCGAGGTGGTGGGAGGCCTGTGGACGGGCTCGCTGGCGCTCCTGGCAGACGCGGGGCACATGTTCTCCGACGTGGCCGCCCTGGCGCTCAGCCTCTTCGCCATCTGGCTGGCACAGCGGCCCGCCTCGGTGGAGCGCACCTTCGGCTATCACCGGGTGGAGATCCTGGCGGCCCTGGCCAACGCCGTGGCGCTGATCGCCGTGGTCCTCCTCATCCTGAGAGAGGCCACCGAGCGCCTCAGCGCCCCAGGTGAGGTCCTCGGCGCACCCATGCTGGCCATCGCAGTGGGAGGCCTGTTCGTCAACCTGGCCGGCCTCTGGATGCTCCACGGAGGCAAGGACTCGAACCTGAACGTGCGCGGGGCCTGGATCCACGTGCTGAGCGACACCCTCGGCAGCATCGGGGTCATCACCGCCGCCTTTCTGGTCTGGGCCTTCGGCTGGACCCGCGCCGATCCGATCGCTTCGATGGGCATCGCCCTGCTGGTGATCTTCGCGTCCTGGCAGCTGCTTCGCGAGACCGTCGGGGTGCTGATGGAGGCCGCCCCGGGCCACATCGACGTCGAGGAGGTGCGGCGCGTGCTCTGTGAGACGCGGGGGGTGCTCTCCATCCACGACCTCCACGTCTGGACGATCACCAGCGGCTTCGTCTCCCTCTCCTGTCACGTCGAGTCGTCCCATCAGGTCCCCGACCACGAGCTGCTGGCAGCCCTCCAGGAGCTCGTGCGGGAGCGCTTCGGCATCGATCACGTCACCATCCAGGTCGAGCCCCGCGGCTTCGAGGGGAAGGCGAGGATTTGCTAGGAATCTGATCCGGCGCGCCGGTTCGTTAGACTGCGACCTGCATCCGCAGAGGAGGAGAATCCCATGGCAAGCAAGGCCGAAGCCGCCCTCGAGATCTTCAAGAAGAGCCTTGGATCCGACGAGGGCGTCGGCGAGTGGCACACGGTCGACCAGAAACAGATCAACCAGTTCGCCGACGCGACGTTGGACCATCAGTTCATCCACGTCGATCCGGAGAAGTCGGCGCAGGTCTCTCCCTACAAGGTGACCATCGCCCACGGGTTCCTGACCCTCTCCCTGGTGGTGCATCTCCAGAAGAGCATCCCGCAGAGCAATCCCAAGGCGTACGAGGGAGTGATCATGGGGGTGAATTACGGCCTCGATCGGGTGCGCTTTCCGAACCCGGTGAAGGTCGACTCACGGGTGCGAGTACGCCGCCAGCTCGTGGAAGCGGACCTCAAGGCCCCCAATACGATCCAGCTCAAACAGCGGGTCACCGTCGAGATCGAAGGTGAGGAGAAGCCCGGCTGCGTGGCGGAGACGCTGTCTCGGCTCATCTACAGCTAGGAGCCCTCTGCTACAGCCACCGAGAGACGGTGCGCGCCGTGGGCTGCCCGTGCCACGCGCGGGGGGCTTTCGCCCCCGGCCGGAAGAGGAAACCAGCCATGCGCCTCTTCCTGCTCTTCATCGTTCTGCCCGCCGCCGAGCTGGCGCTGCTCGTCGAAATCGGCCGCCATTTCGGGACCGTGACCACGCTTGCCCTGATCGTCGCCACCGGCGCCCTCGGTGCCGGGATGGCGCGCCACCAGGGCTTGCGGGTTCTGGCGGAGGTTCGGCGCGAACTCGCCGCCGGACGTCTCCCGGCGGGCTCGATGGTGGATGGTCTGCTGATTCTGCTGGCGGCCGCCCTGCTGGTAACGCCGGGGGTGATCACGGACGCCTTCGGCTTTCTCTGCCTCACGCCCGGCTTCCGCTCCCTGCTGAAGCGGGAGATGCTGCGGCGTCTCGAGCACGCGGTCGCAGAGCAGCGGGTGCACCTTCACGTCTATGACGGGCATCCTCACGCCGGCACCGATCAGAGCCCGATCATCGACGTCACTCCGGATCTCGACGACGAGCGAACCCACTGATCGAGGCAGAGGGACCGGCCGATGGCT
>Ga0307423_1000804_pt1 | contig 20488 bp, 22 predicted proteins | sample SalMarWE160310MG_FD_202154 | JGI IMG/M metagenome (GOLD analysis project Ga0307423, IMG submission 202154) | Salt marsh sediment microbial communities from the Plum Island Ecosystem LTER, Massachusetts, United States - WE1603-10 | ecosystem: Environmental > Aquatic > Marine > Intertidal zone >...
CAAGGACAAGACCGGCTTCAACTATAAAGGTCATATCGATTCCTGCATTAAATACGACAACGGCATGACCGCCTGCACCGGAGGCTCCGGCAAGGCCAAGCCGGTGGAGCGCTTCGCCGCCATGGGCTTGTATGAACTGACGGGAAAAAATGATGCTCAAAAGAAAGAAATAGTCAGCGCCATGGGCTTTCCGGGCAAGAAGAAGGGCATAAAGGTACCCATCAAGGGCAAGGTGGTGCAGGGGGTGCTTGACTATGCAGACCTGAAGGTCAAGCCGGGCCAGACCATCCGTATCCTGATGCGGGAGTCCTGCGGGCCCATCAAGGCGACCTCGTTATTCCCCGAGGTGCTATTGACGCTCAACTAACGCACGCTTAAGAGATAAGCTCGGCGCTGCATTCCTGACATGAGCGTCCGATATAGGATTGTGCTTAAAAAAAGCCGGCAGGATGCTTTAAAATGCATCCTGCCGGATTTTGCAAATCACCCGTTCGCTTAGCGTTCGAAGCCGCTGGGGGCTTGGGGCTGGCTAGGTAAATCCCGTCGCCATAATCTGAAACTGAGGAGAGTACTCGATGAAACGCCTCGTACTAATCACCCTTGCCTTAGCGTCGGTGCTGGCTTTTGCCTTCAGCGCATCGGCCGAAGTAAAAAAAGCCAAGGGCAGCATTGAACTGAACGACGCTGCCGGCGACTCGAAAACCGATTACGATGTGGTCAAGTTGGCCATTGTCAGCGACGGAAAGCAGATAACCTTCGCCGCCACCCTAAAGGATGCGCCCAAGGATTACGCCGACGTGGTGCTGGAAGTGTTTTTCGATACCGACAACAACCCCAAGACCGGCGCCAAGCTGCATTTTTCCGAAGGCGAGATGGGCGCGGGCTACAACTACACCGGCAAGCTGAAGTCCTGCATCAAGTACGACAACGGCATGACCGCCTGCGCCGGCGGCTCAGATGCCAAGGTGGTGGAACGCTTTGGGCTCATGGACTTGTACCGCTACAAGGGCAACACCGAGTCCGGCAGGGAAAAAGTGGTCACCAGCTTGGGATCCGGGGGTAAGAGCAAGGGCCAGAGGATACCCACCAAGGGCAAGGTGGTGCAGGGAGCGCTGAGCTACAAAGACCTGCAAGTGAAGTCCGGCCAGACCATCCGGATTCTGGTGTGGGAGTATGGCGCACAGCTCAAGAAAAGGGCGCTATTCCCCGAGGTGCTCTTGACGCTTAAGTAGGAATTGATGGAACAAAAGAGCGCGGCGGGCCTTCGAGACTCGCCGCGCTTTGTTTTGCCAGGTGCTGTAAACGAGCACCGCCTGCTATGCCGCGGCGCTCTTACTTATTCACCACAGTGATAATCGCGGAATGGTAGACCTTGCCCCTGCTGCCCCACGCTCTAATTTGGCAGCCAGTAATGTCTGTTCCGGCTTGAGGACTGGCCATAATCTCATAGGAACCAGGGCAAGTCAGAGAAGCCGCGGTGGATTTATTTGATAGAGAGATGCACCCTCCGCTTTGGGCCGTAGTGGGGGCCATGAAAAAGCCCAGGCCAAAACCAAAACCCAGCAGCACCGCTGCGGTCAACATTTTACTGACTCTGGTCTTCATTATGATGCTCCTTAATGTAGATGATTGGTCAACTGCGTTTTTTATTGCGGGTCTAATGCCCTGGTGCTTGCGGCGGCGGGACAGCCTATTTGGAGAATTCTACTCTTAGCAGGTTAGAATTTATTGTCCTGGCCTGCACAATTTTACATGGGTCGTATACGGTCACATCGAATTCGTTGTCATTCACAAGATAAATGCTGATGCGCGATCCCGGCACGTTAATGCCGCAAGCGCTTCCGGCAACAGCCTGGGAGGTGACATGCCTAATGGCAACGCCAGCCAGCAAGGCCAGAGCGATGAGAGCGTAAGAACTTTTCTTTTCATGGTTCACCTTTTTGGGTTTGGCCACTTGCCGCCTGTTTTTTCGTATTTTTATTGCTGCGGGAGTATACAGCACCCGACGCTGAATCGCCCTCTCCCGAACCGCTATGGGTGCAGCGGCACGCTGCCCCGCTTCTGTTTGCATCTTGGCGTCTCAACGAGAGCTTAGAGCGCCCGTTTAAAAAACCACCCCTCCACGACCCGTTATGGCAGCAGCGGCACGCTGCATCCGCATCATGAGCAGACCTACATAAAGAGGTGGCGCCGTAATCATCAGCTTCATCACACATAAAACAATTGATGAGTGACGATTCCGCCGCTTTATGGTATTTCCCCAAAGATGGCCCTTTTACGGGCTAATTTGTTTCTTGGCTTCGTGCACTTATGCATGCTGGCCCTTTTCGCGAGGCGAAATTATGGCGACTTCCGATCCCACAGCCCAACTGGCTCCCTTGGCCGGTCTTGCCTTCACCAAGATGACCGGTACCGGCAATGACTTCATTTTTATGGACAACCGCCAGGCCAAGGTGCCCAAGGATGTGATGCCGCTTCTGGCCAAGGCCGTGTGCAAGCGCAGCCGCTCGGTGGGGGCCGATGGGTTGATTCTCATGTCGCCATCGGCTAGAGTGGACCAAAGGCTTGGAAAAGTTGATTTCCTTTGGGATTTCTTCAACGCGGACGGATCCTCGGCCGAGATGTGCGGCAACGGCGGCCGCTGTGCGGCGCGCTTTGCCGTCGATCATGGCTTGGCCGGGCCGGAGATGGTGTTCGACACCTTGGCCGGCCCCATCAGGGCATGGGTGGAGGGTTCCGTGGTGAAGCTGGAAATGGTGCCGCCTTTCGGCGCCTACCGCGACCTGGAGCTATCGGCCGCGGACCGCGAGGTGCGCTTGGACGGCGTGAACACCGGCGTGCCCCACGCCGTGCTAGCGGTGGAGGACCTGGAAGCCGCTCCTGTTTTCGAGCTGGGCAGAGCGCTCCGTTTCCATGAGCATTTCGCACCGGCCGGCACCAACGTGAACTTCACCGCTGCCCTAGACGGCGAGCTCTGGGTGCGCACCTACGAGCGCGGGGTGGAGGACGAGACCCTGGCCTGCGGCACCGGCGCGGTGGCCTCGGCGCTCATGGCGGGCGCCAAGGGGCTCCTGAAGTCTCCGGTCACGGCGCGGGTGCGCAGCGGCGAAAAGCTCATAGTCCACTTTCAGCGTGACGGCGATGGCGGCTTCCGCGAGGTGTTCCTGGAGGGACCGGCCTCGTATGTGTACCAAGGGGTCTTGCATGAAGAGGCCTTCGCTTGGCTGGCGGTATGATCCCGGGCGGGTTAACCTGTTATTAATGGAGGGGAGGGCCGTGCGCGGTCTTTTCTTCTTTTAGCTAGAGAGCATAGTAGGCAAGGCATAAATCCCTAAACCTATAACGAGGAGATTTAGTGATGTTCAAGGGAGCCTTGGTGGCCATCGTAACCCCGTTCGCGAATGGGACCGTGGATGAGGAGGCCCTGCGCAGCCTCATCGAGTTCCAGATCGAGAACGGAACCAGCGGCATCGTGCCCTGCGGCACCACCGGCGAATCGCCCACTTTGAGCCATGATGAGCACAAACGGGTGATCGAGATAACGGTGGCGCAGGTTAAAAAACGGGTGCCCGTGGTGGCTGGCGCGGGCTCCAACAACACCGCTGAGGCGATCGACCTGACCAAGTACGCCAAGGCGGTGGGCGCGGACGCGGCGCTGCACATCACGCCCTATTACAACAAGCCCACCCAGGAGGGCATCTACCGCCATTACGCGGCCATCGCCAAGGAGACCAAGTTCCCCCTGGTGCCCTATAACATTGCGGGCCGCACCGGCGTTAACATCGAGCCGGTCACCATGGCGCGCCTGGCCGAGCTGCCCGAGATCGTGGCGGTGAAGGAGGCCTCGGGCAACCTGGGCCAGATGGCCGAGATCGTCCAGCTCTGCGGCGACAAGCTGACCCTTTTGTCGGGTGACGACAACCTGATCCTGCCCATCTTGGCCATAGGCGGCGCGGGCGTGATCAGCGTCATCGCCAACATCGCGCCCCGCCAGACCGCCGATATTATCGCGGCCTGGGAGGCGGGCGAAGTGAAAAAAACCCAGGAGCTTTTTATGAAGCTCTTGCCCTTGTGCAAGGCCATGTTCCTGGAGACCAATCCCATTCCGGTGAAAACCGCGGCTGCGCTGATGGGGTTGATCCCGGACGGCGGATTTAGGCTGCCCATGTGCGAGATGTCGGCCGCCAACCTGGATAAGCTTAAGAAGGCGCTGGCCGAGTTCGGGCTTCTCAAGTAGGGAGGCGATCATGATACGCATAGCTGTGGCCGGGGCCGCCGGCCGCATGGGCGGGCGCATCATCCGCGCCATCAGTACGCAGGAAAATGCCGAGCTGGCCGGGGCCTTCGAGGCCCCGGGCAACCCGGCCGTGGGCCGGTCCGTCGCCGAGGCGGTCGGGGTGGCGGGAGCCGCGGGCGTGTTGACTGACGACGCCGGGCAGGCCATAGCCCAGGCGGATGTGCTCATCGACTTCACGGCTCCGGCGGCTACCCTGAAACACCTGGCCCTGGCGGCCGCGGCAGGAAAGGCGGTGGTGATCGGCACCACCGGCCTGGACGCGGCCCAGCAGGAAGAGATTAAAAAGCACGCCGCCAAAACCCCGGTGGTCTACGCGCCCAACATGAGCGTGGGCATGAACTTCATGTTCAAGCTGGTGGGCATGATGGCCAAAGTTCTGGGCGAGGGTTACGCCCTGGAACTGGTGGAAGCCCACCACGACCAGAAAAAGGATGCGCCCTCGGGCACCGCGGTGAAGCTAATCGCCGAACTGGCGGCGGCCCGGGGCTGGGACCCGGATGAGGCGTGCCGGCACGGCCGCCAAGGCATGGTGGGCGCGCGCAGCAAGGACGAGATCGGGATCAGCGTGATCCGCGGCGGCGACATCGTGGGCGATCACACGGTTTATTTCATTGGACAGGGCGAGCGCTTGGAGTTGACCCACCGGGCCCACTCCCGCGACACCTTTGCCCAAGGCGCGGTGCGCGCCGCTCTGTGGGCGGCGGGAAAAGCACCGGGCCTTTACGACATGCAGGACGTGTTGGGTTTAAAAGGGTAGGGAGGCGTCATGGCCATAGACAGCAGCTTGATTTTGGCGGAACGGGGAGTGGTGCGCATATCCTTTGAGGGCAAGGCGCGCTATGGGCTCATGAGCGGCGGTCGCATCCGCCTCTACGAGGGCTCGCCTTTTTCCGGTGGCCAACCGGGCAAGCACTACGCGGCCATGAAGGACGCGCGCCTTTTGGCGCCCTGCCGTCCGTCCAAGATAGTCTGCGTGGGGCGCAACTACGCGGCCCATGCCAAGGAACTGGGCAACGCAGTGCCCGATGAGACGCCCATCATCTTCCTCAAGCCGCCCACCACGGTGATCGGGCCGGGCGAAACCATCCGGCGGCCCAAGGGAGCCACCCGGGTGGACCACGAGGCGGAGTTGGGCGTGGTCATGTCCAAAAAATGCCATAACGTGGAGCCGGAAAAGGCCCTGGACTATGTCATGGGCTACACCTGCGTGAACGACGTGACCGAGCGCGACTTGCAAAAGGCCGACGTGCAGTGGACCCGGGCCAAGGGCTTCGACACCTTCTGTCCCCTGGGCCCTTGCATCGCTCTCGGCCTGGAGCCCCAAAACCTTACCGTGCGTTGCATCCTGGACGGCCATCTCAAGCAGGACGGCCATACCTCGGACCAGATTTTCACGGTGGCGTTCCTGATTTCGTTCATCAGCAAGGTCATGACGCTTAATCCCGGCGATGTGATCGCCACCGGCACCCCCGAGGGCGTGGGGCCCATGAAGGCGGGCCAGGAGGTGGTCATAGAAGTAGAACATATAGGGCGCTTGATAAATCCGGTCGAGGACCGGCGGTAGGCAGCAAGCTCCAGCATGCTGGCCGCAGAGCAATCGGATTTTCAAACTATATTTATCTGGTGGTTGAAAAATAGCCGCCAAAAGCGTTTTACTGGTGTGAGTAGTTTTCGGGCGCGCGCCGTCCTTGGTTGGCTGGCACGTGCTTGCATGATCGAAGACCAAGCCGGGGAGTTTAAGGCTTGGACCGCTAAATACAGAGCAGATCGGCATTGAGGGAGAACATGGGATTTGACATCGCAGAGCGGTTGAAGAAGCTGCCACCTTATCTCTTTAAGGAAATTGACCGTCTCAGAGACGAAGTGCGTTCGCGCGGGGTGGACATCATCGACCTGGGCGTGGGCGATCCCGACCAGCCCACTCCGCAGCATATCATCAGCAAGCTGCAGGAGGCCTGCGAGGACCCCTCCACCCACCGCTACCCGGCTTATTCGGGCATGAACCGCTTTCGCGATGCCGCGGCTTCCTGGTTCGAGCACCGCTTCGGCGTGACGCTGGACCCGGCCAAGCAGGTGATCACCCTGATCGGCTCCAAGGAGGGCCTGGCCCATTTCCCCTTTGCCTTTGTCAACCCGGGCGACGTGGTGCTTTGCCCCGACCCGGCCTATCCGGTTTACAACTCCTCCACCCATATGACCGGCGGCGTGCCTTACAAGATGCCGCTCCTGAAGGAAAACGGCTTCCTGCCCGATTTGGAGGCCATACCCGCCGACGTCCTCAAAAAGGCCAAGGTGCTGGTTATCAACTACCCCAACAATCCCACCGCGGCGGTGGCGGACCTGGAATACTACGCCCAAGTGGTCGCCTTTGCCGCCAAGCACGGCCTCATGGTGGTCTCCGACGCGGCCTACACCGAGATGGCCTATGACGGGCTCAAGCCGCCCAGCTTCCTCAACGCGCCAGGCGCCATGGAGGTGGGCATCGAATTCCATAGCCTGTCCAAGACCTACAACATGACCGGCTGGCGCCTGGGTTTTGCCGTGGGCAACGCCGAACTGGTGGGCGGCCTGGGCCAGGTCAAGAGCCAGATAGACTCCGGAGCCTTTGACGCGGTGCAGATCGCGGGCATCGCCGCCTTGGAAGGCGACCAAAAGTGCGTGGCCGACATGTGCAAGCTGTATCAACAGCGGCGCGACGTGTTGGTCAAGGGCCTGCAAGGCCTGGGGCTTCCCGTGGAAGCGCCCAAAGCCACCTTCTACGTGTGGTGCCCTTGTCCTCAGGGAGTTCATAGCGCCGAGTTCACCAAACGTCTACTCAATGAGTGCGGCATCGTCTCCACCCCGGGCAACGGCTTTGGCGCGCCGGGCGAAGGCTATGTGCGGTTTGCGCTCACGGTGGACAAAGAGCGTTTGGCTGAGGCGGTGGACCGCCTGTCCAAGCTGAGCTTTTAGGCCGGGACGGCCGGGTGGAACCCAAAGGCTCCGTCGCATGCGAGGTTTTCATAGGTCTGGGCGCCAACCTGGGCGATGCCCAGGCCCACCTGCAAGCCGGGCTGGAGGGACTGGCGGAGATACCCGGTTATAAGCCCCGTAAGGTGTCGTCGCTCTATGAAACCGCGCCGGTGGGGCCGGTTGCGCAGCCGCCTTTTTTGAACGCGGTGGCCCAAGGGGGCTATATTGGCGGCCCACTTGCATTGTTAAAGGCGTTGCAGGATATTGAGACGGGTAGGGGACGCCAGCGCCAAGTCCATTGGGGGCCGCGCACCCTGGATCTGGACCTCCTGGTATTCGGGAACGAGATAATCGACCTGCCGGAACTCAAGGTGCCTCATCCGGAAATGTGGCGCCGCGCCTTCGTGCTGGTGCCCTTGATGGAGATTGCACCCCAATTGGTGCTGCCGCATTGGCGGAAAACCGCGGGAGAGCTATATCAGGCCATGACGCCAGACGAGCGGCGGGAACAAAGCGTGCGCCGGGTGGCGTGGGATCAGCGGGCTTAAAGGGCGTGCAGCCTAATGAATGAATTGCCAGGAGCCTGCCATCCGTTAAGGTCCACTGGACAAGGTTTCGAAATCAGGCTAATACAAACCAAATGCGGCAAGCTTTCGTCAAAAAGTCACAGTAGCGTCTCCCCAATAAAGGAATAAGTTTGGGACTCTGGAATATAATTAAATTCGCCCTGATCGGGATGCTGGTGTGGTTTTTATACCGCAGCGTGCGAAGACTCATGTCCGGGAGCGCCAATGCGGGTCGCCGGCCGGCGCCCAAAGGACCGGACCAGGTTATCGACATTATGGTTCAGGACCCCCAGTGCGGCATTTATCTGCCCCAGCACGAGGCCATCAAGGCAATCGTGAGAGACGAGGAGCGCTTCTTTTGCTCCGAAGCCTGCCGCGACGCCTTTATTCGGGGTGATAAGCCCGGCCAAAATCAGGAAAACGCCCATGGCAATGGGTAGCAAATACATAAACTAGAGCTACGTGAGGAGCCGAAATGAAGATTTTTATCGACACCGCCGATATCAGCGAGATACGGGAAGCCAAGGCCTTGGGCATCCTGGACGGGGTAACCACCAACCCCAGCTTGGTGGCCAAAACCGGCAAGCCCTTTGAGGAGTGCATCAAAGAGATCCTTAAAGAGGTGCCCGGCCCGGTGAGCGTGGAAGTCACCGCTTTGGATCACGACGGGATGGTGAAAGAAGCTGAGACCTACGCCAAGTGGGCGGATAACGTGGTGGTGAAGGTGCCGATCATAAAAGAGGGCCTGAAAGCCATCAAGACCCTTTCCGAACAGGGCATCAAGGTCAACGTAACCCTGTGCTTCTCGCCCATGCAGGCCATGCTGGCCGCCAAGGCCGGCGCCGCCTATATCAGCCCCTTTGTGGGCCGCCTGGACGACATATCCCAGGACGGCATGGAGCTTATCAGTCAGATCGTGGAGATTTACGACAACTACGCCTTTGACACCGAGGTGTTGGTGGCTTCGGTGCGAAATCCCATGCATGTGGTGCAGGCGGCGCTTTTGGGCGCCGACGTGGCCACCATTCCTCTGAACGTGATCGACGCGTTGTTGAAGCACCCGCTTACCGACATAGGCCTGCAAAAGTTCTTGGCCGACTGGGAAAAGCGCAAGGCCTAACAAAATCGGAGACATGGGGCAATGACGCCGCCTTCCAAAGAAGAAATATTCAGCCTGCCAAACCTCTTGAGTCTGGTGCGGGTGGGCTCCATACCGATTCTGGTGGCCATGATGCACTACAACAGCCCAGTTTGGTCCTGGACCGCCGGCGTGGTGTTTTTTGTGGCGGGACTCACCGATCTGGCCGACGGCTGGCTGGCTCGGCGCATGAAAAAAGTGAGCGTCTTGGGCCAATACCTGGATCCGGTGGCTGACAAGCTGTTGATCGCCTCGCTTCTCGTCGCCTTGGTGGCGGAGGGACGTGCTCCGGCCTGGATGGCGATCATCGTGATATGCCGGGAGATCGCCGTTACCGGCATGCGGGCCCTGGCCGCCATAAAAGGCTTCAACGTGCCCAGCGACATGTGGGGCAAATGGAAGACCGCGGTGCAAATGCTGGCCCTGCTTTTGTTGGTCATGCACTACCCGATCGCCGGCTTTGATCCCCATTATTGGGGAATGGTTTCCCTGTGGGTGGCGGTGGCGATAACCGCTTGGTCTGGCTTGGGATATTTTATACGCTTCCAGAGGAAGCTGGTGCATGGGGCGGACAGCGATTCCGAGCCTTTTTCACCTTGACAAGGCAGCGATATCTGCTATCATTCCGCCCAGCTCAAGCGGGAGTAACTCAGAGGTAGAGTGCAACCTTGCCAAGGTTGAAGTCGCGGGTTCAACTCCCGTCTCCCGCTCCACTTAAGATGCTAAGAGAGCCCCGCTGACAAGGGGCATTGAGTCGGCCCTTCCTGATGGAAGGGCCGGTTTTTTGTGGATCGGCTGGCTAGTAGGTAGTTATGGGCGCGCGCCTAGAGCGCCGTGCCGGGATCCCGCAGTTAATTGGCATTAAGATTGACTCCTTACCGCGGGTAATGCCTATAATAGCCATGGTCCAGGCCCCCCTGTCTGTCGCCTTAGCATCCATAAGCGGGCTCGCGTCAGGTCCGTTACCAAGCATCTTGCCTTTGCACCAAATGCTGGTTGAGTGAGAAACGCCCATTTAAGGGTGGATGAAGGCTTTTCGTCGGTATGGTTCTGAACCAACAAACAGGAGGGGGGAAAATGGAAAAGTTTAATGGGTATTTGTTTTCAAAGCTTGGCGCCATCGGCAGTAAGTCCGAGGGGCCGGCCTATTTCCTGCAGCAGTTTGATTACAAGGAGTTACCCATCATCAAGCATGCCGCCCTTTGGCAAAAGGATCCGGCGCTGCACAAAATGTTGAACAGCAAGGTGACCATCGAAGGCGATATGACCTTCAGCGGAATCCAGTACAAGTCCATCGCGCCTTTCAAGCCAATTAGGATCAAGGCGGCTCTCAAGCTGCTCAAAGTGGAACTGAAGCTGGAGCACGATCCTCTTTGGGTGGATAAGCAGCCCGGACCCAAACGCTTGGCCCAATGCACCTCGTTTACCTTGCGGGTGAAGTGGCCCTACCGTAGCATCTGGCAAGGCCAGTGTCCCACCACGCAGCTTTTCGACTTTTCCGTGGAGCACAAGGGCAAGCCCATCTGGACCTGGAGCGCGGGCCAGCTTTTCGTGTTGGTGCAGACTCCGGTGCAGATACCCGGCGGTGGCTGGCATGAGTTCAGTGGCACCTGGAAGATAGACCGGGAAACCATACCAGCCGAAGGTGTCTACCAGGCCAAGGCGGTTTTCATCGCCTCGGGCCAGGAAGTCGCCAAGGATTTCAAAATAAAATACGCGCAATGACCCCTGCGCTGGGTGCGAAGCGGGGGGCCGTCCCCCGCTTTTAATTTTTGATATATAGGGCGTTTCGTTTTACGCGAGACTCGCATGGCGCGGCCATAAAAGCCCTTGACACTTATCCATCCCCCCGTTATTATTGACAGTGCTGTCGGTCATGCGTAACTACCTGTGACTGCTGGCAAAATCCAAACGGCGGCGTAGCCAAGTGGCTAAGGCAGCGGACTGCAAATCCGTTATTCACCGGTTCAAATCCGGTCGCCGCCTCCAAGCAAAAACGAGGGGTTAGGCCTAAAAGGCCTAACCCCTTTTCTGTAATGTGTGTAATGGAAGTGTGTAATTGATTTTTATCAATCACTTTGCAGTTGCTCAGTGCCTTTGGGCATCCGCCCGGCGCGCCATGGCCAGCAACTCCCAATATGGCGGTGTGTAGCCCTTTTGCTTTTTGAATTCATCTGCCCGGGTCAGCACCTCCTTGGCCAGCGCTTTGTGCCGGGCGGAGTACCAAAGATTTTTGAGCGCCGCGGTGGCGGGCATGCCCTCGGGCACCGGCCCATAGGCGCCGAAAAGGTTCTTGAGCATGCTGTAGGCTTTGGCCAGGCGGGCGGGGGCCAGCAAGAGCCAGTTGTAGTCCATGGCCATGCCTTTATCCGCGCTCTCCAGCATGGCATCGGTCACCGCGTTATCCACGTGATCCTTGAACAGCGTCTTAAAATCCCGCCACTCCCCGGCCACCGCCAGGCTGGGGTCGTATTCCAGATCCGCAGGACACTGGGTGATAAAATGCCGCACTCCGAAATCGGCTAGCCAGGCTACGGTGCCCGGCGCGGAGATGTGGGACAAGGCCGGCCACAGCTCCACCCCCTTGGCCTTATAGGCCGCATAGACCACCTCCGAGCAGAACATTTGCTCGTGGTTTTGATAGTCCATGGCAAAGTCATAGGGGATGTGCCTGCTCGTGGCCTGTTTATAGGCGCCTTGCGCCGCCTCATGGGCCAACTGGGGGTTGGCGGCCAGGGCGGGCAGACCGGGGCGAAGGCGCAGCACCAAAATCCGCAGCTTCTTGTCCTTGAAATAATCCTCCAGGGGGGTGATCACCACCCCGTATTCGATGAGCGCTTCGATGATCAGCCCTTTGCCGGTCTGGGGGGTCACATAGAAAAGGGCCACATGGGAGAAGTTGCCAGGATAGTCGGAGCCCCGCGCGATAAGAGCCGAGGTGGGGGCGCCCCCCCGGGAGACCAGGATATCCCCGCTGTGCAGAGTGACGCCCCGGACCTTGAGGGCCGGGGCCGCCGAGGGGGACTCTTCTCCGGCATCCAGCGCCGGGGCCGAGCCCACGGGCAGTTGCAGCATGAGTTCTTCCAGCACGCAACGTTGGCCGTAGAGGAGCCGGTAAAGCCGGTCCCTGGTGCTTGGGGCCTGGGGAGGCCAGTCCCGGGCCTGCTTTCTGGCTGCTTGGCGCAAGCGGTGCAAGGCTTTGCTAAACTCCGGCGACCGGCGGGGACAGGCCGCCAAAAGCGGCGCCAGGCTCATGGTCTTAAACTCGGCCTGGTCCCAGACAGCATGCGCCGCTCCGTAAGCTCCGCCTTCCAAATCCTGCACCAGCCCCTCAAGCGTTGCCATCTCCTGGCTTATGGCTGCCTCAAGCTCGGGGCATGGTTTGGACCGGGCCCATTGCAGGCGCTTCTCCAGGTGAGACCACAATTGATCCCGGTTCCAGGCAAAGGGCGCGCCCTTGGCCGGAGTCACCTGGGGCGCCGGGGCATCTGGCAAATACAAGAGGACCAGGATAACCAGCCCCAGGGCGAGGAGGATATATTTTTTGGTTTTGGTCATTTTCCCGGCCTCTTGGACTTTAGGGCAGCCGGACCTGTTCCCCGGCTGGTAAAGCGCATGCTGACAAATCCTGCCGATTGATCCTTAGTTATGAGAAGCCAGGGGATGCCCGGCGGGATTGGCCGAGCCTACTATCCTGATCAGCGCCGCCTCGGCCGGAGCGCCGATCCTCACCGGCGGTCCCCAGGTGCCCACTCCCCGGGTCACGAAGAGCCGGCAGCCCAGGGGCAGCTCGTACCAGCCCCGGAAATAAGGATACAGCCAGTTGTCGATCAGGGACCAAGGGTATACTTGGCCGCCGTGGGTATGGCCGGATAGCTGCAGGTCAAATAGGCCCAGCGCATCGTCTTGGATTTCAGGCCTATGCTTTAAAAGCATGGTGAACCCGTCTGACTTGCGTTTTTTGAGGGCCACCGCCTCGGCCGAGGCGCCGAGGTGCTTGACGCCAAAAACCGAATCATCTACGCCTGCCACAAAACCGGCCTTGCCCAGGGAGGCGGATTCACCGCGCAGCACCTTGAAGCCGGCCTTTTTCAAAAAGGCCAGGGATTTGTCCACGCCGGCGTAAAACTCATGATTGCCCAGCACCGCATACTTGCCCATGGGAGCTTTCAGCTTTTTCAGCTTGGCCGCCAACTTGGGCAGATCGGCGCCGTGCCGGCCATAATCCAGGATATCGCCCAGGGCCACGATAACGTCGCATTCCACCGAGCGCAGCATGCCCAGGATTCTTTCCAGGCGTTTGCCGATCTCGTACTGCCCCAAATGCAAATCGGAAAAAGCCAAAACCCTGAGCTCGGGCATGGTGGCCGGGATTTTTTCACTGAACAGGGTGTGTTCGGTAATAATGGGCGAGCGCGCCTTGAACATGCCATAGACGATGATGAAGGGTGTGATGAGCAAGGAGCTCAGGAACACCGTTTGCGCGGCTCCGGGTCCCACCAGCCAGCTGGTAAGGATGGCGGCCAAACCTCCCAGAAACAGGAAAAAGGCGACGCCCATCCACACCAGGTAGGCGCTCCAGATCCAGCAGGAACCCAACAGCCCCCAGAAATGCATGATCCAGGGGCTGATGACCATGCAGATCAGCCAGCTTCCCAGGAACAACCTCTGGGGAAACTCCAGCCCCAGCGAAACCACGGAAGCCAGGTAAATCACCATGTGCGTCAGGCAGAAGATCACCGTCAAGACAAGGTTGGACATAGCTCGCAGAGTTCCTCTTCAATATGGTCGCATTAAAGCTAGGTTGAGCGCATCGCATCGAGCTAGCGGCGGGTGGCGGCTTGGGCGGGGTCAGCTGTTTGGCGCGCGGGCTCGCCGGAAAAAAAACAGCGGCCGGATACGGGCCGCTGATTCGGGTAAAGCCGAAGCATGGTGAGCATGTTTTTGAAATTTAAAGCCGGGGCTAGCTGAAGAGATTGAGTTTGGCTTAGAAGTCATAATCAGGATTCTTGGGATCAAAGTCCCGATCCGTCAGGCCCACGTTTATGCTGGTGCGCGCGAAGCCGAACTCCTCGAGCAACTCGCCGAATTGGTCATATATCCTGGCCTGCACCGGCAGGCCGGTGGCCAGGCTAAGGCAGAGCACCGCCTTGGGCGCGTAATACTTGGACGAAGCTCCGGGGGGGTATACGCCCTCCAGGCAGCGCGCCTTTTCGCCGTGAACCTGGCTGAAGCCCATATCGATGACCTTGCAGCCGTCCTGCGGCCTCTGTGCGCCTTGCCGCAGGTTTTTAGCGAAGGTCTCCACCATGAACCCGATGCCCACCTCCAGGAGGGTGTGCCCGAAACTATCGTATTTAACCAGACTGCCTCGAGGGTCCAGGTTCAGGGTCATATCGGGGAAGGTGTTGGTGCTGATCTTAAGCAAGTCCTGGTTCCAGCCTTTGACATAGATAAGCTCGCGGCCTTTTTTGGGGTCAGCGATCCATTTCATGTAAACGCTGAAGGGCTTGCGGAATTTGAGCAGGATGGTTTCCTGGGGGCAAAGCTCCTCTTCCTGCTGGCGGCCGCGCCGGTAGAAGACCGTGGTGTAATCATTGACCCGCTCATAGGCTTGGGTCATGCTCGCGGCCAGGCCCTGCATATCTTGGGAGCACAACTCGGCCGAGGAGGCCTGGCTCATTGAGGCTCCCCCCCAAACCATCCACAACACCGCCAGGGCAAAAGCCCAGGCGGCCTTATGGCGTGCCGGATAGTTGCGCAGAGGGGTTGGCATGCAAAGGGCCCCTATCGAACGAGGTTGTTTTCAAAAAAAGCTCAAAAAGTTGCAAAAACAGTGGGCACTCGGCAATTGGGGCAGGTTAACCGGATTAGTTTATTCTTTTTGCCGCGGGTTCTAAGAAACGCGCGCCATCATTTGCCGTCTTCAGACTAGAACGATAATCTTTAGCGCCTAGCCGGTTGATAAGCTTCTTCTAGCTAATATGAGAGTAAGTCCTATGTAAAGCAAAAAAACCGGCTCAAGATTCGCTACGATCTTTCTTGTCTAATCTAAATACCGCAGACGTGAGCAAGCGGCCAGCGCCTGAACCTTACCTTTTGATGGCAATCCTGAGCAGGCGCGATTGCCAGAGCGTTTAGGTTGATTCTGGTTTGATCGTTGACGCCAGTCAACGCCGGGTGCGAAGACTAAGCTAAAACCTAGATATCCAGCTCCAAGTTGGTCATGTCGCCCTGCTGGAAGCCCAGGCTGTCGAAAAATTTTAAAAGCCTCCAATCCCTCCGCTTCACAAAAGTATATATGGTGTTGATGCCGATCTTCTTCAGGTTATTGGTCATTTCGCTGAAGAGGACCTTGGCGATGCCCATCCTTTGATATTCAGGGTCCACGCCTATGGTGTCTATCCAGCCGATATCTTCCGGAACGCCGTATTCCCAGCGGCTGGCGCCGCCGATAATAAAACCAATGACCTTGCCACTCAGTTCGGCAACCAGGAAGGAAACCTCCGCGCGTTTTTCCGCCAGCTCGATCTTCATTTCCCAGTACTCGGGCCTTGGTTTGCCCAGGACCTTGATGTCAATATCAACGATCTGGTCCAGATCCGCGGGAACCATCTTGCGAATAACTGGTGAACTGGAAGCTCCCTCACTCATGCCGTCCTCCTTTAGCTAAAGACTTAATCAATTGAGCGCCGACAATTCTTGGAGGTTTTAATGCGTTTATCCAGGGCAAAAACCTGGGGCACCTTCCTTTCTTACGCATTTCAGAGCCGGGGCAAAACTAGTCCAGGTCCAACTTGGCTTTGCACTGATTACATTTCACAGCGCCTCGGAAAACCTTGTTTCCGCATTCAGGGCAATAATAGCGGGCTTCTTCATCCTGAATCCATTTTTCGATCCCGAACTCCCGCATATACGGAACACAGCGCGTGATGACTTTTTTGCCAACGGTCATGGCAAAATTATCGATATGGTCGCAGGGGAATTCGCCGCACTGGTGACAGCCGGCGTAGCCTTTTTCCTGGGTGCAGTCCCTGATCTCGCACTGCTTGCAATGCATGAACAGGTCGTCGGAAAGGCAGCCGCCGCATCTGATATCGTCAACCGTGAGGTTTTCGCTGTTGGGCAGGGTGCCCTTGCCGGGGACACCACCCTGGTAAAGCGCAACCAGCCTTTCCTTGAATTTCTGGTTGTTGTCGCGGTGGGCGATATAGATGGCGCAGACGCCGCAGTAAAGGCCGCAAGGTGAAGCGAAATCAGGATTGAATTTCATGGTGCCGTTTCCTTTCATTTTATATTTTCATCTATTTCCGGCTGCGAACACAATAGGCGCTAGCCGGCGAGCCACTTATTTATTGATTTTTCAGGTGGACCGCCCCGCCTCCCTGGTGCCGGATATTGAAGCACGGCGCTCCCGGCCAGACATCCTCCATCCGGGCGAGATGTGAAAATGTGAACCCCGGGTTGCCTTACTGCGCTTACGGCTTAACTTAAAACCAGAGGATATAAAAACCCTGCGGGAAATAGGGCAGGGATTGCAGATAGAGCCCGGTAACATAATTGAGTGGAGTTTGACCGGGGGAGCGTTAAAGAGAAAGGAGGCTGTCATGGCCAACACCGAATACAGCATTGGAGTAGGCGGCAACGTGTTCAGCGACCGCTTGCCTGGCGAGTATCCCTCGCTTAAGGGTGAGGAAATCAGCGAGGAGGAGGCCCGCCGCTTTGAAGCCGAGGTGCTGGGAGGCCAGTACTCGGTAGGCGTATCCGGCGATGTGGAGAGGGACCGCCTGTTCAGCGAGTGGGGCGCCCTACGCGGCCACGAAGTGAGCGAGTCCTAGCGCCAGCCTCGCCAGCTGATTAGCAAATAATTAAACCAGGCCCGGCTCCGAGATTTGGAGCCGGGCCTTTATTTATGGGCGGAGCGCTGGCTGATGCGGGCAGGCATGGCGATCACCCGAATGGAGGATGCCGGGCCGGGAGTTCCGTGCTTAAATGGCGTTTAAAAGGAGGCAGCCATGACCAGCCCCAGCCCGGAACAGGTAAGGCAACTGCTTATCAAGCAGTGGATGACCCACGACGCCATGTGGCTGGCCCACTGCATGCAGGAGGTGGGCATGGAGAAGGCCAACCGCATCAACCGGCGCGCGGTCCGTTCCATGGCCCTGATCGAGACCAAGCGGCTCATGAAACTATTGGGCGTGCCCGCGGTCAACGATTTCCAAAGCTTTCAGGATTACGTGAATCGGACCTCCGAGATCCTCGTGGCCGATTTCATGGGGTTCTCTTATTCCTTCCCCGCGCCGGAGGTGATGCGCTGCGCAATGCAAACCTGTTTCGCCTACGAGGGAGTGAAGCGCCTGGGCGCCATCGAGCACTACCAGTGCGGCATTTTCGAGCGGATCGAGGGCTGGCTGGAGGGTCTGGGGGTCTCCTACACGGTCGAGCCCCGAGTAGACGGCTGCATGATGCTCACCCTCGGGTACTGCTTCAGGAACTACAGCCTGACCGGCTACGGGGATCCGGCCTGAAGGCAGGCGAGAAAAGCCGGAGATAGTAGGATACTCTAAGATCAATCAATAAAAACAGGTCGTTAAACATTTCCATTCCAGCCGTGCCCCAGCCGGGCGCGGCTTGGCTTTTCCTGTATGCTATACTAATGTTGACTATGAGCCCGGTCGCGGGTATCCTGTCCCTATAAGCCGTATGCCTGCCTTTAAGACACCGCCCCCGGGGCCAAGCGGGATTATAGATCAATGACAGCCAGCAGCCTAGAGCGCGCGGTTATGCACCTCAACGTGGCCGATTTCGCGGTGGCCGTGGAGCGGCTTTGCGAGCCCGGCCTGCACGACCGCCCGGTGATCGTGGCGCCCTTTGGCGCGGCCCGGGCCTTGGTCTATGACATGAGCGAGGAGGCCTTTCAGGCCGGCATCCGCAAGCACATGGCCCTGGAGCGCGCCCGCCGCCTTTGCCGCGACGCCCGCCTGGTGCCGCCCAAGCCCCACCGCTACGAGCAGGCCATGGCCGGGCTCCTGAGCCTGGTGCAGCCCTTTTCGCCCCTGATCGAGACCGAGGAGGACACCGGCCACATCTTCCTGGATTTGACCGGCACCCGGCGCCTGCACGGCCCCCCCCAGGACGTGGGCCTGCGCATCCGCAAGGAGGCCCGCCGGCGTCTGGGCCTGGACCCCATCTGGGGCCTGGCCGCCAACAAGCTGGTGGCCAAGGCCGCCACCCGGGTGGTCAAGCCCCTGGGCGAATGCCTGGTGCCGTCCGGCGGAGAGGAGGCGTTTTTAAAGCCCCTGCCGCTCTCTATGCTGCCCGGCCTGGAGCGCGAGGACCTCTTGCTGCTCAAAGATTACAACCTGGCGCGGGTGCGGGAGGCCCTGGCCTGGGGGCCGGAGCACTGGGAGGTGCTGTTTGGAAGGCGGGGTCCGGCCATCCACGGCCTTTTGCGGGGCAAGGACGATTCCCCGGTGCTGCCCTTGGACGCCAAGCCGCCGGTGGTGCGCCTGGACCACGAGTTCGAGGGCGACACCAACGAGGCGCCCGAGGTGCAAAGGGCCTTGCACGGCCTGACCGAGCGGGCGGGGCAGAGCCTGCGCGGCCTGGGCCGGGCGGCCCGGCGGGTGGCGCTCGTCCTGGACTACAGCGACGGCGCGCGCATTGCCCGCCAGCGCTCCCACCCCCAGGGCACGGCCAACGATTTTCTCATCTTCGATCTGGCCCGGGCGGCCCTGGCCTCGGCCTGGATCCGGCGGGTGAGGCTTCGGCATTTGCGCCTCATCTGCGACCGCCTGGTGTTTCCCCCGGCCCAACTGGAGCTGCCGCTTGCGCCGGATGCGGACCAGGCCCGGCGCAAAAAAGAGGAAAGCCTGCTCGAGGCCCTGGACCGCATCCGTAAACGTCACGGTCCCGGCCTGGTGCGGCTGGGCCACAGCCTGGCGGCCTAGTCGTGCTGGCGCTCGGCGTGCGTTCCCATTATTCCCTCATGTGGGGCACCGCCTCGCCCGAGGCCTTGTGCCGGGCGGCCAAGGCCCAGGGCTACAGCGGCCTGGCCATGACCGACACCGACAACCTCTACGGCTTGTGGGAGTTCTTAAGGGCCTGCCGCCTGCATGGCCTCAAGGCCGTGGTGGGGGCCGAATTGACCGAACCCCAGAGCCCGCGCCGGGCCCTGTGCCTGGTTAGGAGCGACGAGGGCTTTAGAAACCTCTGCCGCCTCATAAGCAGCCGCCATCTTGAGCCGGAATTTACTCTGATAAAGGACCTGCCACCCCGCGCCCGCGGCTTGGCCATCCTCACCACCAGCTCCGAGCTGCTTAGCGCCTGGCGCGACTCCGGGCTGGAGGCCATGGCCGCCTTGCCCCGCGGCCTTAACGGCCAGACCCATCGCCTGCGCCAGACCGCCCGCAAGCTGGGCGCGCCGCTCTTGGCCGTGGCGGGGACCTTTTTCCTGGAGCCCGGCGACTACTTGCGCCACCGGGTCTTAAGGGCCATCGCGCTTAACACCTCGCTCTCCCGCCTGGAGCCTTTGGATATGGCCCCGCCCGACGCCTGGCTGGCATCGCCGGGGGAGTACGCCAGCCGCTTCGAGACCTTGCCCCAGGCCCTGCGCGCCGCCCGGGAGCTTGATGAGCGCCTGGAGTACCTGCCCCAGCCCCGCACCATCATGCCGCCCTGGGGAGATCCCCAAGGCCGCAGCGCGGACGCGGTGTTAAGAGAGCGCAGCTACGCGGGTGCGGCCTGGCGCTACGGCGAGCCCCTGCCCGCGGCGGTTAAAGAGCGCCTGGAGCGCGAGTTGGGCATCATCTCCCAAAAGAACTTCTCCTCCTACTTCCTGGTGGTGGAGGACATCGTAAAGCGCAGCCCGCGCATCTGCGGCCGGGGCTCGGGCGCGGCCTCCCTGGTGGCCTATGCCTTAGGCATCACCAACGTCTGCCCCATCAAGTTCAACCTCTACTTCGAGCGCTTCATAAACCCCCAGCGGGTGGACCCGCCGGATATCGACGTGGACTTCGCCTGGGACGAACGCGATGGCGTGATCGCCTCGGTGTTGGAGCAATACCAGGGCAGGGCGGCCATGGTGGCCACCCATGTGCTTTTCCGGGGACGCATGGCCATCCGCGAGGTGGCCAAGGTGTTTGGCCTGCCCATGCAGGAAATAAAGCAGGTCATGCGGCGGCTGCCCTGGCTGCACGGCCCGGCCGAGGGCGAGACCGGGTTCTATCCCAAGCGCCAGGCCCTGCCCAAGGGGACCAAGCCCGGCCTACCCGCGCCTTGGCCGGAGATCCTCGGCCTGGCCCAGGGCCTCATGAAAATCCCGCGCCACGTTTCGGTGCACGTGGGCGGGGTGGTGATCACCCCCGGCCCCATCGCCGACCATGCGCCGCTGGAGATGGCGGTCAAGGGAGTCCCCATCATCCAGTGGGAAAAGGAAGGGGCCGAGGAGGCGGGCCTGGTCAAGATCGATCTTTTGGGCAACCGCTCCCTGGCCGTGATCCGTGACGCGGCGGCCGAGGTGCGCGCGGCCGGCGG
>Ga0307423_1000805_pt1 | contig 20485 bp, 34 predicted proteins | sample SalMarWE160310MG_FD_202154 | JGI IMG/M metagenome (GOLD analysis project Ga0307423, IMG submission 202154) | Salt marsh sediment microbial communities from the Plum Island Ecosystem LTER, Massachusetts, United States - WE1603-10 | ecosystem: Environmental > Aquatic > Marine > Intertidal zone >...
TTTTGCGATGCAATTTTTTTGCCTTCTTCGGGGCTTCCAGCCTGGAATTTACACAAAACAATCGTTCTTATCTTTGCGACGAAATTTGCCATTTTTGAAACCTCTCCACTGCCGATAATGTTCAAAAGTTATCGGATGTAAATGGACTATTCTCACAAGTTTTTCTCATTCTCTCCGATCTGATTTTTTCTTTATCGAACAAACTTTCTGATATAATCTCCGATTCAAACTCATCTACATGTCTAGTGAGCCACAACATGATGCTTGCCAATTCAGAAACCAACGCAGCCAGTTTTTCATCTTGTCTCTTGACAAGTTTCTTGGCAACTATGTTTGCGTACATTCGGATAGCATCAAGCTTCTCAATCGCTTCTTTGATTGTGTAAGTCTTTACTGTTTTCATGATTCCCCCCCATTTGCCCAAGTCAAAAACTCATCAAACGGAACCCATCGAGAAATGCACTCGTAATGCCAACCCAGATCATCTCCGCTTTCTGGATCGACCATCTGACCTCGATCGTCAATTACGCACAAAAGATAGTCCTTCGATCCGCATGACAATTCAACCTCGGCAATCAACATGTCATGAAAGTCATCCGGAACATCATACGACCGCCATTTCCCTTGTCTCGCATTCCTCAATGCCTTCTCGATTACGGCTATGTTTTCCTCGATACGTCGAATCGAAAGGGCTATTTGCAGAGATTCAGCACTTCCATAGGAAATGTTTTCTTGACCATCACCGGCCTTAGTGTTGTTTTTTTTCACACCTTCATCATTCATGTGGCATCCTTTCGTTAATGTGGCATTTTAGCTACAGAGTTACCTTCCTAAATACTTATACCATTTTTTGTTCCGATAAATTCACTTTTTCTCTTCCGATAATTTAAATTTATCGGTAGTATCAAAGTCAGAGATTCAAGGAGGAAGCAATCATGGACAACGGAATTGGATATTACACAAAAGAAACAGAGGACGGACGGATTGAACTTTTTATCGGTGTTGGAGATGAGACTCTGTTGTCGGAAGGGGTCTTTGATTCATTAGAGGACATCGACAGGCATATCGAAAAGAATGACGAGTAAACCAGAAGGAGGATTAGATGACATTAAAAAAAGGCACACAGATCAAAATAACCGCAACAGTAGAAGATTTAATGATGGTTGGGATATCAAAATATTATTCCGAACGAATCATTAACTCGGAAGGAACAATAATCGACCACCTATGGGGAGAAACATTTCTTGTGGAAATTGACGAAAGAAGATGGAGCATTAGACGAAGATTTTTCGAACTAATTGAGGGAGGAAGACAATGAATTCACGATTTTTAGAAGAACGGAACACCCTGCACCGGAGCGGGTTCTTTACCAAAACCACATGGACTACAAGGTGTTCCAAAACAGGGACACTAATATCAACCTGTCACAATGTCAATATCGAAGTGAAAGCCAAAACCATGTCGACCATACGGGAGAAGCAAATAATATCTCTAGAGTCAATAGAGATGGGGCTTGTTGACTCCTTCATCCTTCGTGAAAAAGACATGAAATACATAATGGAGGTAATATGAGCCAGCGCGACATGTTCAAGCGAAAACAGGTTTACGAAATAAATGAACCTGTTCAAGTATACGTAAAAATTCCATATTCCAAAAAAGGCTATTTTCTGGAGGGAATCATTGAAACCGAAAAAACACAGGGGCTTTACCGTGTTTATTTCCCGCATGTACAGGTGGGAGACAAAACGGGAACAAGAGGGTGGTATCGTCCATCGGACATTTCCACGTATGAACCAGCCGATATAAAAATCATCAATACGGAAACAAGAGGTAAAAACGATGAGAATAAGCCTACTAAATGATGACGGAACCATCATGTTCGATCTGTTTCACTGTGGGAACATATCTCTCCAAGACATAATTACGGCAGATACGATAAAAATTATCAATGACAACGATCAAACAGAAATCATTGTAAACGGAAATATAGTATATCCGATAAAAGGAGATGAAAATGAGGTATAAACCATATAATTCCGAAGAGTTGAACAAATATAAATCACTGAAGCGATATATTAAATCGTACAAAATGTTAATGACATATTTCCCAATGTGCATGTCAACAGCTGACTCGATGACTGTAAACTTAGCATTGGAATGTTCAGATTATGCGATATTGAGACGAGATATAGATAAAATAGACGAATGTTTGGAACTTTTTGAGATGCTAGATGAATCGACGGCAATCTCAATACAAACAGACATCAGTTTCTATAGAAAGGTAACGGTGGCATACGATGGACCCAAAAAAGATAAACAATCTAAGAGAGATGGCAAAGCGCGGAACAGAGAACGAGCGAGAAATCGCAAAAAAAATATTGATGCGTGAAGGGATTGACGTAGATTCAGAACCTATTGATAGCGATAAAAAAGAATCCTACTGTTTCCGATACAATAGCGCAATGGAAAGGAGAATTATATTCCAAACCTATTTCACGATATTTCCGGAATCCAGAACAGTATCCTACAAACCTGGCAAGAAAAAGGTATGGATAAGAATAGATCCAAAATATAAAAAATTGATGGACGAAAAAACATCGATATTGATTGACGATTATCGCAAACAACTGAAATTATTTAATGAAGCGTTTATGATCAAGAACGATCTTCTTCTCGAACCGGAAGACGATGAAACGGATGTAACCGTTGATTTATCCGAAGATTACAATGATCGTGATAGGCAATCGATAATTGATCTAATGCGGGGTTTAAACAAAACAATAGTCAAACGAGCACTCAAGGATGTGTTTCGATAGGAGATAAAAAATGCCTTCAGAATTTACAAAAATACGAATACGAACGGCGATAAAACCATATAAAGCGGACTGCGGTCATTCAATACTTACAGGAGACAAATACATATACAGCGTGGGACGCACAGATACTCACAGCAAAAATATTCAAACACTAAAGATGTGTCTAAAATGCTTCGGAACACCAGAACAATGGTGGGAATCGTTTGGAATAACAGATACATGTAAGCCTTTGTACATGGTTGACCTATGGAACAATCGTGTGAAAGTAGGGGGTGTCGTCTATGTATTTATCGGAAAGAAAGTACATCCGACACTAACGCATACACCGGCAATTATTCTAAATGACAAACCGGTTGTAGGTGTCACAATCACAAATACACGAAAAGACCTTAAAAACCAGAAACGTATAGAGGTAATCGCTGGACCCATAAATCTTTTCAGCGTAGTTCCGGAGTAAACCAATGAGCCTTATAAAAGAATCGATGCTAGCATTTGCAATATTAACGATATTGTGGGCATCGATATTGATTATTGAATTCACAGTTGGCCTAATAATAGGATTGAGAAAACACCTAAAAGAAAAACGGACAATCCTAATAAACCGGAAGGATTCCGATAAAAGCCGGTTGAACTGATGGGTCGTAAATATGCGTTATATTGGGTTATTATGGACAAACAGGCCCCGTATGTAACCTGCCAACGATTGGCAACAATTCCTGCTACAGATTCGGCGCGGGCATTGTTGCAAGCTATTTACGATAAAATAATCCCCGAAGCCCCTATTACAAAGGGATACGACTATTGGTACATGACAATTCGCAATGACGATAAAACAGAAATATGGGTAGAATCAAGAACAAATCAATTTTGGCTTGGAGATATAGATTCGAGTCTAGTATTTGGAATGGAGTCAACAGAATGTATTTATTCGTAATTTTAACCTTACTGCTAACATCCTGTGTGGATGTAAATGTCAAAAAACCTCCATGCGATTGTGTATTTACAATAGATACCGGCGATCAACAAGATGCCGGATATCTGACTGAGGACACTGAGGACACGGATACCGTTAGATGATATAATGATTTCGAGGTGTGACACATGAACGACAACAATATCTACGAAATCATATCAACGATCATCAACGTTATTCTTCTGATTTTGGTTAAATTCCAAAACGTTAAGGTGAAAAAATTAACGTCTATCGCACCACCACCAATGTCAACTGTGGATAGGTGTGCGGACTGTATCTACAAAAACGGAATGGAGAAAACGATTGACGAAATCACAAAACGAATCACTCGCACCGGCGAAACCGATATCGATAGCGAAACTAATCGAAAAAGCTAGAATTTTCGCAAACGAATCGATATCGGAATCGACAAAACGAGCATATCAATCGGATTGGCGTACGTTCGAGAAATTTTGTGCGATGCACGGGCTAGCGTCTATTCCAGCTACCGAAGGAACTATTTGCCTATACGTGACTGACAGAGCCGAGGTTGCTAGAGTTGACACGATAGTTAGATCAGTGTGTGCAATAGGCAAAATACACGAGTGGAGGGGATACGAAAATCCTACGCGGTCCAATGCCTTACGAACGATTATGGAAGGAATCAAGCGTCAAAAATATCGAGCCAAGGACAAGGCAAAGCCTATAAATTTAGCATTATTGAAAAAGATGGTACAAAAAGCAGACCCGTCAATTATCGGAATAAGAGACAAAACGTTACTATTGGTGGGTTGGTTTGGCGCGCTAAGACGGAGCGAAATCGCAAATCTCAAAATAGGAAACCTTGTCATAACAGATCAGGGAGCAGAATTGACGCTTTTGACGCCAAAGGGGACACAAACAGGTGAAGAATGCGTAACTATACCGAGAATAGAATCTATCCTGTGTCCAGTAGCTTCATTAGAAAATTGGCTATCCCGCTATGATTACGGTCCCGAGTACCCTCTATTTCCATCATTCGGTTTACGTGGGAAAAAATTATGGGTCCCGCGAGACGAAACGGTTCATCGACCGATGTGCGATAGACTTGTATCCGAAATCGTTAAGAAATACGTTGCATTTTGTGGAGAAAACCCTAAAAAATACTCGGCTCATTCTTTACGGCGCGGATTATCGTCCGAAAGCGCGAGATTAAACGTCCCACAGGTCTATCTACAAAGACATCTAAGGCACAAATCGGCTGCAATGACAACGGAATATATCGATAGACAAAACGCATGGACAGATAATCCAGTCACTGCACTTGGACACGCGCTTTCGCTCGAAGAGCGGCCTCACGCAGAACACTAAACTCTTCAGAGCTGAGGGAACTTTCCTTTGTCTCGAATTCAGGACCATCAGTGCTTTTGCTCGAAATTTCATCTTTTGGTCTCGAAATTTCACGAACCGCGCATCTAATTTCTTCCGGCGACATATCAACGGTTCCGATAATTCCAGTCAACGGGGATTCTTGCTTATAAGTCCCTCCTTGGCGTTCTGTTTGGAGGGAACCAATTTGTTCGACGCCAAGGAGGGACAGTGGATCTAATTTTTTTTCGTTCAGATTCGACGGATTTGCCAACAACGGCAATATTTGCCCACGCATTACGGAATCCTTCGTGCCGTTGCCGAAACTTTGCCATCTTTGAGACCAATAATTCCAGTCGACTCCACTATGACCGGGAATCTCACGACCACAATTCAATTCCCATTTTGCCCGGGCAATTAAGAAACGCGCGTCGCGTCGACCCTTACACGAGTAACGAACGGAGTATATCAGCGGGTTTTCTCGTTTTCGTTTCCCAGTATATTGATCGCTCGCGCGCGCGCGCGGCCTATTATATACGTTTTTTTCTGAAGAAGAAGAACATCTGTGATTATCTTGGTTTACACGAATATTATCCTTCGTCCGAGCGCTTTCCTGCCGTTTTGGCAGTTGTGAGTGTCTGTGGTCTTGTGTAGGTATTGGTGTTACATTATGGGACTTTCGCTTTGACCAAAACGAAAAGAAGTCCTCCGACAGTTGTATCTGGGTGTTGAAACGGTCCTTCCCTACCCTGTACTTCTTTCTATGAATTATAGATTTAGATTCTACTTCGGATAGATAACGGAACATCGACCGTTCAGATATTGATTGTCCTATACGTGATTTCAATATCGATATTAGCTTTCCTATAGAAACGTTAATTTCTGTGTAACCCATTTTTGATACGGAAATAAAAAGAGATATTAGAATCTTAGCTTTCGCAGAAACCTGGACATGATTGTTTTCAAGAACGATAAACGAAATTTTTTCTATGTCGCTGGCGTGGCATATTTTTTTTACGAAAAGTGTACTATCCGTTGACAGGTTGGCCGCAGTAGAATACATTTCAAGCATCCCCTTCCTCTCGATGTAGTATTTTGGGTGAATAATCCATCGAGGGGATTTTATCATCCATAAATAAACGTGCAAGAGGTAAAATAATACTGTATTTTGTATAGTGTTGAACCTAGGAATACCTAGTAAAACCTAGAAAACGCCTGAATATCACCAACCTTGGAGGGAAAAGATGCCGAAAAAAATAACTCAAACAGTCGTGGAAACCAAAAATGACGATGTAGATGACGCACACGATGAGCTGTTGCAGAAACTAGACGATTTTTTCGATGGAATATCAAGTAGTTGCACGGTTGGTGTTTACCGGGAACAACCGAAAAATCTTCAGTCTTATTTGGAGGAAATAGAGCTTTCTGATGGTAAAAATCCAATAGACATGGAATATTTGAAAAATAAATGGGGAGGCAGGGTTTTGAAACTGATTATCCGTGGAGAAGATGGTCGATGGTCGAGACGATTATTGATTCCCATGCGATCCTATCCCCCAAAAGTCGATGGGCAGGTTATTCCAGAATGGGGACCACTGATGCAGAACCCATCCGAGACGTCGGTTGCCCAACCGAGAGTTGAAAACACCAACCCTATTGAGATGTTCCGACAAATGAACGAAATTTTGAAATCAAACGCTCAACCTGTCAGCACCAATGACACAATGGCTGCAATAATGGTGCCGCTTATGCAATCGCTGATAGAACGGTCATTCTCGCAACCGGCACCGAATCCCGCGTTGACTGGCAACCCAAATAGTCTTTTGGAAATGATGACTGCCATGAAAGCGATGAGAGATTTTGTTGCGCCGCAGTTCAAAGAGACCGAAAATTCGAAAGACGATAACAGTAATCCGATGATCATGAAACTAATGGATATTGGTCAAGCCATTGTCGAAAAACGACAACAACCAAAACAGGCAATGCTTGCGCCTCCAACGCCTCACATGGTTAATCCACAAACACAACCATACGATACACCACAAAATCCGAAATTATCGGAACATGATGATGAAAAAAAAGATGAAATTTCGCCATTTACCGCGGAGGATGCTGGTAAGCTGCGTCGATTTCTGTCAACATTAAAAGGCAAGGAAGCGGCCGCTCTATTTTTCGAAACGATACAGGGATTACCTGAACACGAACAAGAAGCCGCGATTGATTCCGTTGCAAGAGGTTTTGGATTTGAGGAAATTGATGAGAGTGGACCGGATGAGATTCCAAACGCCGCTGGAAACGATGCGGGGAACAGTGGCGGTAATCGGTAGAGCAATACTGGATGGATCGGAATACCTTCCCACTCGTAATTATGCAGCTGCGCTAGCTACCACCGCCGCACCTAAAGATTATCTCGGTCAACTCAATGCTGTTTATGATAATTTCGTACGGAAATGGCGATACGTCAAGGACCCAGCTCATAAGGAGTTGGTTACCGCATCGCCTGAAGCATCGTATCGCCTCGTAATGGCTGGCGATGGCGTTGGCGTTGGTCTTGGTCGGGGAGCTGGGGATTGTGATTGTGCGACGATAGCAATCGGCTCACAGCTACAGTCGATAGGATTCCCGGTTAGAATAGCCACCTCTGCATCTCCTAATGCGCTTTCGGGACCTATGTTTGGTCACGTATTTGCTCAAGCGTACGTGCCAAAAATCGGGTGGGTAACAGTCGACCCTGTCCTACATCCATTTCGTCCATTTGGGTCGACTGCGCCACATTCACGCATGGCATTTTGGGATCTTCACGGAAGACTGCTTGGATATACGGGTAACGTTTCCGGATTGTCCGGAACAGATGACAAAGGAGAAGAGATGCGAACTTTTGACCCATGGACAGATTACTCGGGGCTGTACGGTATTGGGGCCGATGATGGTAACGGTTCTGAACCGATGGACTGGGAGAGGGTCGGCTTGGCCGACTGGGGTTATTTGTCTCCACAGATGGGGATGATTGACGGTGACCAAGTTCCCCAGATTATGGCGGAAGTTACACCGGATGAATTCGGCCTCGCACGGACACCGATGATCGAGTTGAGCCCGGATGATTATCGATACATGTCTGTTGTTGGAACTCCATATGACGGTATGCTCGGGCTTGGGGACGATGGGGACGTATACACCTATGATGGGTTTTCAGGTTTTTTTAAACGGCTGCGACGGTGGGCGAAGAAGAAAATACGAAAAGTTCGGCGTCGTATTAGGAGCGGACTTACAAAGGTTTTGCGTAAATTGCCTGGAGGAAAATACCTGATTAAGATAGCGAAAAAAATCAGAAAAGTTGCGATGAAAATCGTAAAACCGTTGGCCAAATTTGTCGGAAAATACGCGGCAAAACTGGCCCCTATAGCTGCATTGATACCGGGGTATGGTCCGGCGATTGCAGCAGGCCTGCACACCGCCGGAAAAATCGCGAATTTGATGAACAAATGGGATGTCAAAATCGTTGGGAAAACGGGGGTTCGGGATATTTTTTCGAAGAACAAACGAAATATAAAGGGATTACAAAAAGACCTCGCTATTGCGGCAAAAAAGCTGAAGGCGAAAAAGAGAGCTCGCCGTCGGCGATAAATCGAGGAGGGTAAAATGCGACCAAGGGAATATGTTAGATTGGTTCCACCTCGAACGTTTATCGCAAGTCCAATTGATTCAAGAGTTAGGCGCCAGATACAGCGATACACATGGGGACCACGGTTTGCAGGGTTTGGAGCGACCGATACACGCATGATTCCATCTCCAAATCTAATATTGGATACCCCTAAACCGGGTTTTTGGTATCGACTCAAAAAGGGAGAGACATGGTGGGGCGTCTCTAAGGCAGCCTATGGCAAAGAGAATGTCAAGAAAGGCCTATTGACGATAAATGCGTCATCCTGGAACGATCACATTGATCGAAGAGAGAAAAACTGGGAAGCCTACAAGGTGAAAGGCCTTCAAGCAACTCCGGATTACTCGGCGAAGAATCCACACGCTCCAAAAGGATCTGGAAACGACTATCCAACCGCCTGGATACCACCACTGACAGGAGAAGAGCCGGAAGTCGTCTATCCTCAACCCGGACAGGGTCCACAGGGGCCTCCCGGTCAATCTATCGTCGGTCCTGTAGGCCCACAGGGGCCTCCCGGACAACAGGGGCCTCCAGGTGAGTCTGCAAACGACTCTTCTATAAAAACGGCAATCGAAGCCTATTTTTCGACGCACCCTGTTAAGCCGGGTCCCGCTGGTCCACAAGGACCGGTTGGTCCTGTGGGTCCGCCTGGACCGCCTGGAAATACATCAGATGGGGCGATAAAGTCGGCGATAGAGTCGTATCTCGCAAAACACCCAATTCAGGGTGGCGGTATCGGCCCGATGGGACCACAGGGACCGATGGGACCGATGGGACCCCCCGGTCCTCCCGGTCCGGCAGGTTCTGCCGTCCAGGTTTCCGCGGAAGGTGGTCCAGATAAGAAACTTTGGACAATTCCGCTATTTTTGTATCTCACAACTATGAGTTGACGAAAATGCCAGAAACAAAACCGATAGTTCCGCAGATAAAGGGTGAGAGATTAGCGAACAGATCAGAAATGGCTTTGTGGGATAGAGCTATGGAGATCCGCCAGCGAATAAATCGAAACATTTATGTCGCAACGCTTTATTATCGGAACCTAGTTATTCTGCATCAGTTTTCCCAGTCTAAAGGAATATCAATACCAGTCCTTGATCAAATGCCGTCCCTGGAAAAAAAGCTGTATTCGGCTCATGTCGACTTTGATTATTTGTCGAAGGCTATGGATAGGGTTCTCAACCGAACAGCTGGAATCCGAAAAACAGGAAATGACCTAGACATCCTCGACCCGGGTCAAGGTTTTGGCTGGATAATTCAGGTTGTCGCTCTTGGTGTTTTGCTGGTCGGTACGCTGATTTCAAGACTGATAACAGTTGAGAGCGAATCACAAGACGTTTCCGATAAACTAAATTCAGTGCTAGATTCAGCTGATAAACTGCTTTGCTCTGCTGACCCAAACAGCCAAACCTGTCAGGATTGGAAACAGGAAAAAATAAAATCCGACTATGTGCACAATATGAGTCTTGTGGATACCGTAAAAGGCGCTTTGACTACAGCTGGCAAGGGTTTGGGAATAGGTATTGCTGTTGCTGTTCCTCTCCTAATTGCCGCTATGTTTTGGAAGAGATAAGGAGATAAAATGTCAAATTTACTGGCCACGTCTGAGGGACGAGGCGCGATGATAGTTGCGCAGAGGTTTTTGCTGCAAGAACGGCTATCCAGGTTTTTCGCGAGAAATAATGTCGTTGAGATCGAAAAATATCGAAACGGAGGGACATACGACATATCCGGTTTGCTCGGTGATCTGAACGCTGCAAACGACGATGAGATCCTTGATATCTATCGCTTGCTTGGTGCCGTCGGCGGACTTGAAGAATCTGCTGTTGACGTAACGTATTACGTTAACGGCACAACAGGAAATGACTTAACCGGGGATGGATCGGCGGCATCGCCATATCAAACAATATGGTTTTTGCCGTTTTTGCCGAAACGGATCAATCATCAGTATCGTATATTGATTTCCGGAACCGTGAATATGGCGGCCGACGACATCGTAATTGACACAACGTTTGGAGGTGCAGATGGTTGTCTATCAATTATCGGAACCGATGCGCCAGCGGTACAATCTGCAAATCACACTATTTCGGCAGTGGCGACGTTGTCCGGGACCGCTGGGTTGGCAATCGATTTTGCACCGGCCTTTGCCGTTCCTCACGACGATGAATTTTTGCAAATCACCAGCGCAACGGACCCTGACATGGTTGGTCGTACAACTCCAATATGCGCGAATGTGGATCTCGATACGATATTCACAAAACGGTTGCCTATTTTGACCGTTGCGCCGGGGGATATATTCCGTGTTGTGCGTCCTGTATCAACGCTGATTGTCAGATCGTTATCAATCGAATGCCAGGGATCAACGGACTATCTGTTAGCGGATCTGCTCTCGTCTCGCGTGAATATTGTTAATCTGATCGTTAATCCGTTTGGCGGCGGAACCTCCAAGGGCATTGTTAACATAGATTCTAAATGTGATGTTCTTTGGAGTTTTTCGGAGATGGCAGTGTCCGGAACGCTCGTGAAAAGCAGACTGAACACAACACGATCCGTTGATACTCAACTGGAAGCGCTATCCAACAGTGGTGTAACGAATCTGGTAGATGGATTTGGAGGCATACAGATTACCTGCGGTGTCGTGGAGACACAGGGAGCCATACCCCAAATAACCACAACCTATGTCGAGGGGATCGGGCTTTTGTGCCATTGGCAAACTCAAGGGGCGGTCCAGCTTTCGTTAAACAATGGCGGTTTCAAATGGTCGTTTTGCGGCACCGTTCTGTCACAGGATTCCATCACGCTGTTGCAGGATATTTTGGCGTATGGTTTCAATGGTGCGGCGGATGATTATGCGCTGAAATTTTCAAACTCTCGGTGTCTTGCGTCTTTTGTGTCCGTCATCGAACCTGAAAACATGGTTGTGTCGGATCAAAATTCGCACCTCACCCTAAATACCGTGCAGCGCGATGTAACTTATTCCACGGTTCCTGGATATGGTTTGTACATTATCGGAATATCATCCATACAGCTAGATACAGACCCAGCAAATCTCACAGGAGTAACAGGAGACATCGATTTCGAAACTACAAGTCCCGCGACAGTCGTAGCGCATCCCGCTGTTTCGTCTGCACAAACGGATTCACAGGGAAGTTACGTTAAACGATTGGCATTGTAATTTGAAAACCAAACTACCAGATTATCTAGTCATACTGGGTTCCCCACTGGAAATCCGAATGAGAGCAGGCCATACATGGGAATTTACAAAAAACGATTCTTGGCTCATTTGCACCCCTTCTACATCGCGCGGGATTTATATTTTTTCGTCCAAACGGTTAAAATTAAAAACAAAAACAAAAGATACCGCAAAGTTAAGAACGTCAATTTCTGTTTGGCAAAATTGGTCTGATTTTGAGGTAGATTCTATTAAATCAACGCCTCAAATATCAAGAGAGCTAAAAAACGACGGTCTTATCGAAGCCATTTGCTATGTATCCGATAAATGGACCGGAAAATCTCGCGGGTATATACACACCCTAACCAGTAATGTAAAATTATATATAGACAACATGTCTAGTCCGTCATTTTTTCGGACGATTGGAGGTAGACTGAGAGTAACCAAGCGAGGGATAGAAGGGTAAAAAAAATGAAAGAGATTTTATTGGTAAATCCGAGAAAAAGACGGACAACGAAAAAAAAATCTTTAACTCGGAAACGACCGTCTCGCAGAAAAAAAAGGTCAAATCCTTGCGGGACAACGAGAACAAAAAGGAGAGTCAACACCATGGCGAAACGACGAAGAAGACGAAAAGCAGCAACAAGGATCGTTTATCGTAGTGCTCCGAAACGTCGATACCGGAGAAATCCGTCGACGCGTAGGCAGAGAGTTAGGCGATACGCAAAGCGTGCAGGGGCCAGGATGACAAGCGGAATGTCCGTCAAGAGGGCTCTCAAAAACGTGGCGCTGATGCAGCTTGGCATGTTTGCGGCCAAGGCGGCGGCACTCATCAAAACCGATGCTACCGAAATCAACCCGGTGGGTTGGGACTGGAGGGCATATATCCAGGGTGGTTTGGGTGGCGCGGCAGCTGCGTTTGCTGTCAACGCAATCAAACCGGGAACAGGACAGAGAATTCTTGAGGGGTCACTCGCCTATCTCGGATTCAAACTGATCGAGAATGAACTTGTTCAGAAAAACGCCACAGCGATGAAATACCTCGGTGCCGATGACGACGAAATGGTTTTGGATCTCGAAGGGACGCCATACATGAACAGTTATGGTCAGGCGTTGCCCCTGGACGAGAGTCACAGGATGCAATTGCCGGAATCTGACATGTCCGATGCAATCGTTCCGGTCGGTAGACTGGGATACGGCGATTCAAACGTTCCGGTTGGCCCGCTGGGGGATGACAGAACCGACGCAATGCGTCGTTTCGCCAAAGCGTATCGATACTAATACGAGTTGGAAATCTCCTTTTAAAACAAAATTTGACAACAGGAGTCAAAACAATGCGAGAAATAGTCGAAGTTGAGGGACAGGAGTACAACGTAGAAGAAAGTTTTGCGCTTTACGATACGGTTGCAGTGCTGTCCAATTTAAGCAGCCTATCCAGGCAACCAGCTGGATGGTATTCGTCATTCGCCCTGCTTGGGGCAGCCAACGACCATCATTTTTTCGACATCAGAAACAAGAGCACATGTGATCGTGCATACTGCAATTTGGATGTTCGTGATCAATTTGCATTTGCGTTTCTGCTCCGCCATATCTCGGTGAATTTTTTCAGTCCGTATATCACGACACAGGTTCAGGACACGGACAACGACTACCTTGAGCCGTTTCAAAGCGCATTCTGGAGCGGCGAGCTACCCCAACATTGCGGATTGACGCTCAAAATCAATCAGGATGAACACCTCAAAGCGAATTGCCTCGAATTGGGTGCGGGTCCCACTCCAGTTGGAGGCGGAGCCGGACAGGGGTACGTATCGCAACAACCGAGCGGAACAGCGCCGATCATGCTTGGAGCACTGGGACAGGGAAGTTCGACCCTAAACAACGCGTGGGAATTCCCAAAGGCGATTGGCATCCCACGAAAGGCCGCTGTATCCGTGGTTATCACTCCCTCTGAGTGGGCTCGACAGAACTTACAGTTCAGACTGGGACCGTACAGTTACACGTTTCAGGATTCGACATTGGACGCAGTGTTCAAGGCGCCGGTCATGTTCGGTGTACGCGTAACGCTGCACGGGAATAGACTCGTACAGCCAAGGGGATCGTATCGGGCCTAAGTAAGCCTGAGTGACGATAATTTGCCCTGAAGGGCAATGTGAAACGAAAGGTTTTTTTGAATGGACAACAATATTGCACCTTGGGAAATTCACGACACAATCGTGATTTGCAACACGCTCTACGGACCGGAACAGTCGGCTAATGGCTGGTTTACGTCAATGGTCGCTTTCGGCCAGCGAACAGACCATACCCTTTTTAAGGGCAGGAACCAGGCAAACGTTGGGATTGCCTACAACAATATGCAAAGCCAGGACCGAGCGGATTTTGCGTTCCACGCTTTCAGTTTCGGTTTGCGGTTTTTTGGTCCTACGTCGATACCGGAAAACGAATCGATCGAAGGCGCGATTTTTTCTCAGGATCATCTTGGACATTTTTTTCAATACGATCTTCCCAATCATGTCGCGGTCAGTTTCCAGGTTGAGCAGGACGAAAAAGTATTGCTGAACGCATATCTCGCGCCGGCGGGATACGGTCCGGTAGGTGGCGGTGCGTCATTCGGATCCGATGTCCCGGTAGGGGCTGAAAATCAAATGACATGGGTCGGCTCTCAGGGGACACCGGACCGAAGAAACCGATGGCAATTCGACTCCCCAATCGGAATACCGAGGAACGGAACAATCGAAGCGACTTTGTATATTTCCGAGTGGGCAAGAAATATTTTGTCGAATATTTATGGCCCGTCGTACAATCTACAGACCGTTGACACGGGAACACCGGGGAGCCCGGTATCAACCATCACACGATTCCCCGCTCGGTACGGTATCCAGGCCACTCTGTACGGACTGAGGGAGGTGCAGTTGAGAGGCCAGTACCACCGTTAGGAGGTCTACAGTGTACGGACAAACTGAAAAAATGGACAGTCGCCTACTATCGGTAGGCGATATGGACCCAGAACGATGGAAACCGCTATTGTATTCGGCCGTCGCTGATGTTCCGGTTGCCGCAAACGGTCAAGTTCGGGTTTCGATCCAAACCAACAACAAACCCTACGTATGGACACATTTCGCACATACGATACTGGGAAATACAGGAGATCCACAAACATCCGGATTGTACAACGATGGTCAATATCTGATACAGATTAGTGACGAGCTGATAAACTACACCGATCAGGCAATACACGCGGATTTGATCGCGGGATTGAAGGTTCGCGGTCAATACGAAAAATTACCATATCCGATTTATCTGTCTGGAACACATTCGATAAATTTCTCGATCACAAACACATACACACGTGTATTGACACCGGTTTCTTCGACGTTTTCTGTTCAAATTGCCTTGAGGGGTGTTTGTGACTGGGGGAAACTGTGATGATTGATTTCCAAAACCCATTGCGAGCAGAAGCCGTCGGTTTGGCGATGGTGCTGAGTCGTGGAATCGTTTTTGCTCCACAGTTTGTCGATCCAGAGCTATCCGGGTTTTGGAAGTGGGTAGTTAATCGCCCAGCGTCGATGAAGAGTGCCAGATATACCGCGATCTCTCAAGGTTTGTGGTCAAATCCGGATACCAACCGGTATTTGCAATCGACGCTGGGTGTTTACACCCATCCGGATGTAACCCAGAATTGGCGAATCGAACTTGCTCAATTCCAAGTTCCCACTGGAAAAATAGGAGTGATTCGAGCATACGAACAGTTCTTGTCACTAAACGGTGTGGTTTTATCGGAACAAGGGAATCCAAACATAGGGTTTGGTCAGTGGATTATGCGACTGGACAGATTTAGGGGACAACTTCCAGCGCCAATTAATCAACTGTCCCCTCCAAATTCTCTTCCCGGAATACCGTATCAGGATTACGAGGCCGAGGGGGGACTATGGTTCCCGTGCGGTTCGTGTTCCGCCAACAATATTCAATTACTGGTTCCAGGTGGGTTCGTTCTGAGAGTGTTTTGGGAATCAGGGATCGGCCTGCTATCCCCTCCTACTGTTGCTGTCAAAATGAGAGGTGCGCTACAGTCACCGTATTCGGATAGAACCTATTCAATGGTCACCGGCTCATGGCAGTAATATCAAAACAAGCGCTGTCTTGGGCACCGATTGTCAAAAGTGAATTGGTTCGGCAATCGGTGCCCCTCCCCCTATCGCTGATTTTGTCTCTGATAGATGTTGAATCGAACGGGTTTCCAGGCCTGATCAATAAAAAATCTGGTGCCGCGGGCCTTATGCAAGTGATGCCGTTTGTAGTGGACGACTACAACAAGGCGACGGGTAAAAATTACGGACCAAGTGACATGTCCGGAAAAACAGATCTCGACTCTACAAAACAGATTCGGGTTGGGATTTGGATACTTTCCAAATTCTGGCGGTCTGCTAATCGATATCTTTCCAAACGGTTTTCTTCTGTCCCTGTCGATGAGCTTGCAAAAATATCGGATCTGTTCTATGTCGCTGGTCCAGGTGCTACACGTAAACGATTAGACAAACTCGAAAATCCAGTTTTTTCGAATGTTGAGGCCACATTTCCAAAGTGGAACGCCTTGCCACATCCGAAAAGAGTTTTTGATAGGTTTCAAAATTCTGGAGAACCGTTTGACCTGCCAGCAATACAACAATGGCTATCAAGCGATCCCCCAAAAATAGAGATTGAGCCCGAAGAAGGTGCCGCGATAGGAATTGCCATCATCGCGATCGCGTGGTGGTTTATCGCATCTCAGAAAGGTGTTGAATAATGGCACGACGAAAAAAAGCATTAGAAGGTGGAACGGAAAAACAAAACATTGCCTATCCGACTGAAGAGCCTATTCGGACGCCCGATCCAATAGATGACGGAGAAAAGGCAAAACAGGAAACGATAAACCTTAACCGGATGGCAATTATCGCTGGAACACTGCTATCGTTCAATCTCAGGATAGGGTCACCAAGGATATTGACCGATTTATATCGGTTCTATCAGGCCCATGGATGTGTCCTGGACAGTGAAAACGTAGAGAGGGCAAGGAGGGATTTGAGATCAATTCTTACCAGTACAGACAAGCAGGAAAGTGTCGATAAAGAGATGGATCGCGTCATGGCTTTCCTGAATTTGATGTTGGATCAGTAAAATGGCACTACCCATCAAAGAGCAAAGTGTAATCCCAAGAGCCCACCTAGGAGGACCATTGGCCATATCAATCAGCATACCTGGACAAGCAGAACTGTATTCAGTTACGTTGATATTTTCAGCTGTTCCAATGTCAGAGAATGCCGCCGCTGAGTTGTTTAACGACGGCGGTAGCACGATTGCGTATGCTGAGTGGGACCCTTCTGTAGACGCTGTATCAAAAGTGACTCGGTGCTTCATGCGATGGGCGACAGACTCCCGGGGTGGAACCCTATCGATTACTCATGCGAATACTTCAGGAAGCCTGATTGGCTATACTGTAAATCTCAGATATTCGTAACAGGTGACGCATGGCTATTCGTACAGCTATCGCTACCGGTAATTTTGACAACCCGGCAACATGGTCGGGGGGAATCATACCGGGAGCCGGGGATAATATCGTTAGAAATGCGGATGTGGTCTTGACCTTCAACGTCGATACTCCACTGCTCGGTCCGGATACGTCAAATGACTTTTTTGCCATTAGGGGACCAACCTCAGGCGCGGATTCTGGGGGGTTTGTAATCAATGCCGGAGTAACCGTTCGCGCGGCAGGGTCCATTTTGACGGGAGGTGTCAACGCATATATCGAAAACAACGGCGGAACGATAGAAATCGATTCTGCGTACACTCAGCATATAGTTATCGGAAATGACTTTTTAATACCTGGATACTACAGATCTGGAGGAAGTGTATCCCAATGGTCCGTGATTCGGTCAGTGGGAACAGGGGATACCTACATGAATGCCGATTATAGCGCGGGAGATCGATATTACTGTCAACATCTCATGGGTTCGTATCAACGGCTCGAAAACATCCAGTTGATTCACGTTGGCCTGTCGTCGGTGATAGACCATTGGGTATTTGATGCGGACTGTGGGGATTTTCGACCGAAAGTTCAGATAAATCCCAACGATGACTATAGTATAACCTTCTGCACGTTTCTGAATCCGGATGCCAATATTTATGCCAGTGCTTTTTGGGGAGGGACGGGACTGAGAGTTTTCGAGGATAATGTTTTGTGGTCACGAATGGTTTACCCACTACCGGATTCAGGTCAAAACTACGATTACAAACGATGCTATTTTCTCGGAGCCAATTATCACAATTCCGAGTATCTCGGAACGTTTGAAGACTGCGTCATACAGACAAATTATGGGGTTTTTGACTGGTTTACTGATTCTGTGCGGAACTGTTTCATTTACTCAAGAGCGGCGGACAACCCAAGTTTTTTCAAAAGCGCATCACTTGGAATCAGTTGCACAGTCGAATTTTGCATTTTCGAATATTTCAACATAGCTGCCACGACCGGGCGGGTAATTTCAGTTCCTGCACCGGCATTTGTCATTGATCTAGTAGTGCGGAATTGCATTGTGTTGCCGGACAGGGGAGGCGATGGTTCAGGATATTCGCTTGTGGCACTCGGAAATGCCAATATTAATGTAGATTTTCATAACTGTACATTTTCCATCGAAGCGGTTTTGGGCAACACCTACAACGGACATGCGAACATGGTTCGACATGAAAACAATCTTATGTATGACAGCGTTGCAGGTTCGGTGTTTTTTTCGTTTTCTGTTGGAGCGGTTAATTCCATCGTCGAGTCTTCGAACTACAATTCCTGCCAAAACGGCACAAATCCGTATTCCCTTCCCGCTCAATCCGCCAAGTATGGGTCACCCCCGGGAGGATACGATCTCAACGATGACCCACAACTCACTGACCAGTCGCGGGACTTTGCGTCATGGTCTGTTGATGTCCTTGGGTGCCCCGATCCCCTCGAAACGGATCAACAGGATTTTGCGATAGAAACGATACTCGGATTACACGACGCGCTAAACCCAAATCATAACCCTAATTCAACGGTTTACAACCTACTGGCGTATATTCGAGAGGGGTACAAGCCGTTGAATGGACGATATCGAACCGATGGTGCTGGCGGAACCTATCCGGAATACATCGGAGCAGTCGAACCTGATGCGGACACAGGGGGACCGTCTAACGGTGTTATCGGAAACGGAATAGTCGATTGCGGTTTTTGTGTATTTAGAGGTATGATTCCAAAATGATCGGAAACGGTCGTGCGGGGGAAGGTGTGACAAGATGTCACCCCGCACGACCGCCACGAAACCGTATCTCAGGAAGACCCATTATTGAAGAAAAAACGTAATCGCAATTGAGATCAACAGGATCAACAAGAACAGTCCTACAAATACGAATCCGAACAGAAACGAACATGACAATTTGTATGTATCATCGGAGTACTTTATGAGGCCATCCCAACGTTTGTCTAGCTCTTGTCGGTTCATTAATATCTCCTCAAAATTATACAAATGAAGATTCAACTTCTCCAAGCGGCAACCAACCGACTATTCTACCAGTCGTTACACTCCTTGCCGTTTCTTCACCATGGACCTTTTTGTAGTATTCCATGCCCGTGCACTGCACCTTTAGTCCCATCAACTCCACAAACTTCTTTGCTTGAGATTTTGTCCCGTTAAACTGGAAAACGTAAACGGAATCAAAAAGTGTTCCGGGGGCAATTGCTATTCTGATTTCACTTTTTTTTGGCATTTTTCAAAACCTCCCTACTTCCGATAATGTTCAAAGGTTATCGGATTCATCGGTGTTCTTCGAACTCGCTTTTGCTTTTAAAAGCAATTCTTCTTCAGTATCAATCGCACCACGCTTATAGTCTGAAGCTTTCTGCATTGCTTCGAAGTAGAGTTTATCCTTCATGATGTTATCCGTATGTGAGATCAGTTCTGCATACTCCTTCCACATCTCCGACAAATTTTGATATCGATAATAGAGGTCTTTTTCTCCTTCGATTCTTGCTGTAGAGAGGGTTCGTTTTCGACTCATAAATCCCATTTTTTGTTCCTTTCTACCTCTGATAATGTTCACAGGTTATCAGTTTTCGACAGCTTGACTCTTTGTATTTCCATTTTTTCGTACATGTACCGTAAAGCATTTTCGCAAACACAAGCTAGGCATGTTCCAGGTTCATCATCGCCACAATCGCAACCATGATCGGATAATGCGTCAAGTGCGACTGCCAAAGGGGTTAGCTGTCCATTATCATCCCTATCATGTTCCATATCTAACCATGACATTCTAAACCTACTCTCTTCCGACACTGTTATCGGTGCTATGAGTCATCTTCATCGGCGTCGATGTCTATGACATCTTCAATTTCTTCCAGTTCAATTTCACCGTCATATGCGGCATCGATTTCATCGAACGCATCCCAAACTTTTTGCGATGCAATTTTTTTGCCTTCTTCGGGGCTTCCAGCCTGGAATTTACACAAAACAATCGTTCTTATCTTTGCGACGAAATTTGCCATT
>Ga0307423_1000806_pt1 | contig 20451 bp, 17 predicted proteins | sample SalMarWE160310MG_FD_202154 | JGI IMG/M metagenome (GOLD analysis project Ga0307423, IMG submission 202154) | Salt marsh sediment microbial communities from the Plum Island Ecosystem LTER, Massachusetts, United States - WE1603-10 | ecosystem: Environmental > Aquatic > Marine > Intertidal zone >...
TCTTTCTCCGGAGCAGGCCGGAGGTGACCCTGGGAACCAGGCGGACGAAGCGGAGTGGATCCCAGCGGGCCGCCCGGTGGAGTCGATCCAGTACCACCCGGACTCGGGGGTCCCGAAGCGAACAGCATTGATCGGTGCCGATCTTCGCCATGATGGGCTCCTCTCGAGCTTCCTTGCTCACCTGGAGGCCGGCGGTTCGAGACCCGGTCCTCCGCGCCACCGCTCTCTTGTAGATACGAGTCAAGAGTCAAAAAAATCGCAGTCGAGCACTCATGGATGATTCGGGCCGGCCGCATGGCTCACCGGGTCGCCACTGCGGCCGCCGATCGCACCGCATCTTCGCGGCCTTCTCCCTCAGGACCCGTGCCGATCCCTCGTCCTCCTGGCGAGCGAGGCGTACACGACCGGCAGCACCACGAGAACGCCCGGCACCGTGACGATCAGGCCCGAGATGATGGCGATCGCCAGCGATCGGAGCACCGCAGCGCCTTCGCCCAGCGCCAGGGCCAGGGGCAGCAACGCGCCGATCGCCGCCAGCGCGGTCATCAGGATCGGCCGGAGGCGCAGCCGGCCCGCCTCCACGAGTGCGTCCTCGAGCGTCTGCGTTCGGCTGCATTCCTTCCACTGGCTCATCAAGAAGATGGACGCCTCGGCCGAGATCCCGACGATCATGGTGAGACCCATCATCGCCGAGATGTCCAGGTCGGCGCCGGTCCACCACAGGCCCGGGAAGGTCGCCGATGCGGCGAGCCCGGCGACGGCGAGGATGGCAACCGGGGCCGCAAGGCTCTCGTACAGATAAACCAGCAGGAGGAGGACCAGCAGGGTAGCGGCACCGAGCACTCCCATCAGGCCCCGGAAGGAACGCTGCTGCTCGCGATACAGGCCTCCGTAGACGATGCTCGTGCTCGCGGGAGTGGCGAGCTTTCCGACCTCACGCTGGACGTCGCGCATCACCGATCCGAGGTCGCGCCCCGAGATCCGACCCGTCACGGCCACCATGGTCTTCAGGTTCTCCCGGGTGATCTGCGGCTGACCGACGACGCGCGTGAAGCTGGCCACGCGCCCCAGCCGCACGCTGCGCCCGTCGGGTGTCCGCAGCCGGATCTGCTTCAGATCTTCCAGTCGCGCGCGGGACTGCTCTCCCGTCCAGACCCGCACGCCCACCATCTTCTCTCCCTGCCGGATCTGCGCGGCGACGTCGCCCTGGAACGCGATCCGGGCCAGGCGCGTCACCTGCTCGGGATCCAGGCCCAGCATCCGTGCCCGGGCCCGATCCACGCGGATCTCGACGGCGTCGCCCGCCAGGACGACGCCGCTCTTCACGTCGACCACGCCGGGGATCCCCTCGATGGTGTCGGCGACGACGGGCGCCTGCTCTCGCAGCAGCGCCTGGTCGGGTCCGAACAGCTTCACCTCGATCGGCTGTGGAACGGCCGTGAGATCGCCGATCAGGTCCCCCATCAGCTGGGCGAACTCGATCTCGAGACCCGGCACCTGCCGCTCGATGCGCCCGCGGATCTCGTCCATCACCTCGCCGATCGGGCGGCGCGGCGGCGGTCGCAGTCGCACGAAGTAATCGCCCTCGTTCGCCTCGGTGATGTATCCGCCCAGCGCCAGACCGGTGCGCCGGGAGTAGGCGGCGACCTCCGGCACGTCGGCCAGGATCTCTTCCACCTGCCGCAGTCGGCGATCCGTCTCCGAGAGCGAGGTCCCCGCGGTGGCGACGTAATCCAGCACGAAGCCGCCCTCGTCCATGCTGGGCAGGAACTCCGTTCTCACCGCCCGAAAGGCCACGAGCCCCGCCACGAGCAGGGGAGCGACGACCACGATCAGGAGCGCCGGCCTGCGCAGCAACGCGCGGAGCAGCCGCTCGTAGCCGGCGAGCCACCGCAGCGTCCGCGGGCCCGCATCCTCCATCCGTGCGTCGCGCTCGCGGAGCACGGCGTTGGCGAGCAAGGGGACGGCCAGGTAGGCGACGACGTACGAAAGCAGCAGGATGGACGCCATGGTCAGGGAGAGGGCCTTGAAGAAGGCTCCGGTCACGCCCGTCAGGTAGGCGAGCGGAGCGAAGATGATGATGGTCGCTGCGGAGGAGGCCGTCAGCGGACGCGCCATCTCGCGGGCGGCGCGCAGCACCACCACGGCGCCGTGCTCGGCCGGCGCCGTCCGAAGCCGGCGGATGATGTGCTCCACCATCACGATGCCGTCGTCCGCGACGAGCCCGACCGCGGCCGCCATCCCCCCGAGAGTCATGATGTTGAGCCCCATGCCCAGCACCCGGAGGACGAGCAGGCTCGCAGCCAGTACCACCGGCACCATCACTGCGGTGACGAGCGTGATGCGAGCGTTGCGAAGGAATAGCCAGAGGATGGCGACGGCGATCGCGACGCCGACGGCGATCGCGTCCCGTACGGATCCGACCGACGCCCGGATCAGCTCGCTCTGGTCGTACCAGACGCGCAGATCGACCGAGCTCGATGCCAGGCCGCGGAGCGATTCCATGCGCGCGCGAATCTCGCCCGCGATGCGCACCGTGTCGCCGCCGGGCTGCTGGTACACGTTCAGCAGGACGGCGTCGTGACCATCGGCCACCACGCGTGTCCACTGCGGTTCCGACGTCCAGCGGATCGTGGCGACATCGCCCACCAGCAGGGACCCGCTGGCCGTCTGCTGGAGGACGATGTTCTCGATGCTGGAGAGATCCGGAAACTGGGTGTCGGAGAGCAGCAGGTACAGCTTCTCTCGATCCTCCAGGCGCCCCACCGCCTCCACCACGTTGGAGGCCGAGATCGCGCGGGCCACGTCGTCGAGCGTGAGGCCGGAGGCCTCGAGCCGGCCCGGGTCGATGAGGACCTCGATCTCCTGGATCTCGCCACCCAGCACATCGATCCTCGCCACGCCCCGGACGGTCGAGAGCGCGGGCGCGAGGGAGTAGAGGGCGAGATCGTGCAGCTCGATGAGGGAGCGGGATTCCGACTGGACGCTCAGGCCGAGCACGGGGAACACCGTCGGATCCATGCGGCGCACCTCGTAACGGACTCCCGCCGGGAGCTCGGGCAGCGCACGGGCGATCGCCGACTCGACCTGCAAGGTGGCGACGAACATGTCCGTGTTCCAATCGAAGTCGACGGAGATGTCCGCGCTCCCTCGGCTGCTGTTGGAGCGCACGTTGCGGACCCCCGGGACGGACCGGACCGTCTCTTCCAGGGGGCGCGTGACCTCGACCACCATGCGGTCGGCGGGGCGGTCGCCGGCGTCGAGGGAGACCACGACACGGGGAAACGGCGTGTCGGGAAAGAGACTCACCGGGAGGCCGGGGAGCGCCGCCAGCCCACCCAGCGCCAGGGCGGCCACCAGCAGGAGCACCGAGCGGCGGTGCTCCTGAAGCCAGACGGCGAAGCTCAACCGGAGGCCTCGGGCGGTCCCGTGCGAACCGCCATGTCGTCGTCCAGGCTGGAGCGACCCACCGTCGCCACGCGCTCGCCCTCGGAGAGATCCGCACGGACGCCCAGCAGGCTGGTGCCCGAGACGGTCACCTCGATGGGCACCCAGCGAGCGCGCCCGCTGCGAAGGGCGAAGACGCCCAGCCTTCCCCCGCGCTCGAGGACTGCGTCCAGGGGGACGCGGAGCGCATTCGGCTCCTGCTTCAGCACCACCCGCACCAGCACTCGCTCGCCGGGAACCAGCCAGGGAGGCGGAGCGCTCACCTCCAGCAGCGCCTCGACGAGCTGGGTCTGCGGATCCGCCAGCCCGTGGAGCTGCGGGAGGACCGCGTTGGCCACCTTGTCCTGTTCGCCGTAGATGGGGGAGATCCTGACCGGCTGGCTGGGGGCGAGCCGTCCCAGATCCTCGATCTCGAAGCCGGTGCGCACGGACACCGCCTGGGCCGTCGCCACCAGGACCGCGAGCTGCCCCGCGCTCAGGATGCTGCCCTCCTTGGCAGGCACCTCTGCCACGATGCCGTCGGTCGGAGCAGTGACGACGAGATCCTCGGATCCGTCCAGACCGAGTCCCTTCAGCGCGGCCCGATTGGCGGCGACCGCCTGCTCTGCGCGCTGGACGTCCTCGTTGGTGGCGAGCTGCATCGAGGCCATGCGCCGAACCCGCTCCAGGGCGCGCGTGGAGAACTCGAGCTCGATGCGCGCCTGCTGGGCCTCCAGCGAGGTCGGCGGAACCGAGCCGAGCACCAGCAGCCGATCCCCGGCGCTCACGCTCTGACCCGCGACGACGGAGACGGAGCGCACCTCCCCGGCGCGTGGGGCCGTCACCTCTCGGGTCAGCGCGGGATCGAACTCGACGGTCCCATAGGTCTCGAGGATCTCCTCCACCGGGCCGCGATCGACGGCGACCGACTCGACCCGGGCGCTGACCTCCGGCGGCGAAGGGGCGTCCGCAGGCGGACCACAGGATGCGGCGAAGAGCAGCGCCGCGGCCAGCAGGAGACGATCGATTCCCCTCACGGCTTCTTCTCCTCCTCGTACCGGGTCGCCAGCCCCGCGCCGCAGGCGGTGTCGAGCGCCACCTCCGCCTCGGCGCGGGCCTGGGAGAGGCTGGCGACGAGCAGCCGCTGGTCGAGAATCGCCAGCCGGACCGTCTGGTACGAGAGAATATCGACATCGCCGCGACCGGCGGCCCCCCGCTCGGCGGCTTCGATCCGCGTCAGCGGCTCGATCGAGTCGCGAAGCTCGGGCAGCCGCGCCTCGGTCGCGGCCAGCAGGTCGAGGATTCCATCCAGTGTCGAGCGCACCGAGAGGGCCCGGGCGCGGTACTCCGCGGCCAGCCGTTCCCGCGTGGCTCGCTGCTGCGCGATGTTGCCCTGGCCTCGGTCGAAGACGGGGATCCCGAGGCTCACCGCGCCTCCGAAGAAGTTCAGGGAGGTTTCGTCTCGGCTGCTGCTGAGGCCGACGCGGACGTCCGGGATCTGCTCGAGGATGGCCTGGCGCAGCTCCGCCTCTTGCGCCGCGTAGCCTTCGCGAAGCGCGGCCAGATCGATCCTGCCCGCGAGGCAGCCGGGCAGCAGCTCGGCCGTGCTCGGGCGCGGTGGGAAGGCGCCTGGCTCGGCGGGGGGGGACAGCGTGAGCTGCGTCCACGTCGCACCGCCCAGCAGCTCCGTGATCTCCGCCCGGGTCCTGGCCTGACCCTGCTCGAGCTCCGTGACGGCGGCGCGAACGGTCTCGAGGGCGGCGCGCTGTACCCCCAGCTGCGTGAGCGTCACGTCACCGGATGCCACGGCGCCTTCCAGGGAGCGGGTGGTGGTCTGCTCGATCTCGAGCTCCTGGGACGCGATGTCGTGGCGATGGCGGAGCCAGGCGAGCTGCAACGCGGCCAGCCTGGCACGCTGGGCCACCTCCCATTCGCGCCAGACGATCGCCAGATCTACTTCTCGGGCTCTCGAGCGGGCTGCCTCGGTCCGGGAGCCCCGGGTCAGGAGCTGACGGGTGCCGAGGGATACGGCGATGTCCCGGGCGGTGGTGAGGCCGGACGAACCCGTGCCGTGGGGCTGGTTCGCGGCCAGGTCGAGGTCGGGATTGGGAAGCAGCCGCGCGGTCAGGATGCCCGCGTACGCCTCCGCCCGCTGCTGTCGAAAAGCCTCCAGATCCGGGTTCAGGACCACGGCGAGCGCTCCGAACTCGACGGGATCCGCCCCATCCGATAGATCGATGCGGATCCCGTCCAACAGAGGATTCGCCAGCGAAGCGAGCTCCGCCCGGATCGCCGTCTCGTCCAGGCGCGGAGCGGTCGCAGCCTGCTCCAGGGGCGGAAGCGGCGCCGCGTGGTACCACGAGCAGCCGCACAAGGTGACGATGCCGAGCGCAGCCATCCGTCGCACGGCAGATCGCATGGCAGCGAGGATCCTCCTCGGCCCAGTCCCAACGCTCCTGACAACCGGTTGCACCGGAGACACGGCGGCCTCCCTCCCATCGAGAGACGTACCTCTTTCTTCGAAGGCGCTCCAACGCGCGCCTACGGACCCGCCGCCCCCTGCTTGATGAAGCGGATGGGATTCACCGGGTCCATGCTGCCCCTCTGGTAGAAGGTGACCGTCACCTTCGGACCATCCACTTCCACGGCCACGAATCCAGACTCTGGCAGGTTGTAGTCGCAACGGTAGGCAGTGCACGTTCTCGTCTCAGCACCCGCACACCCGGTGACGAATTGACGGAAGGGGTGGGTCACACCTTCGAACGAGCCATCCGGAGGGATCCTGGTTTCATCGATATAGGTGTAGGCGTAGGTGTGCGCATGCCCGTGGAAGGTAGCTGAAACGATGGGGTGTCGGTTCAAAACCTCGATCAGATCTTGCACGCGCGAGCCGATGGAACAGACCCTCGCACTGCAGCCGCAGTGCGGGCCCACGCAGTAGATGGGTCCATGGAAGAAGATGAAGGCATGGGTCAGCCCGCGAGCCTCTGCAACCGCGAGGTCGGCGTCGATCCATTGGATCCGGGCGCTGGTGATCTTGAACGCGTTGCCGGGGACGTCGACCCCGATGAAGTGAGCGTTCTGGTAGTCGAAGGAGTAGGTCCGATCCTGTTCGCCTGGCATGTCGGTGTAATGGGTCGCGCCGACCCGATTGGCGGTTGCCTGGAAGTCGAAATAGGCCTGCCAGCCCGAGCTGTTGAGCGCATCGTGGTTTCCTCGCACGGCGAACACGATATCGGACATGCCGTTGGGTGGGGCATCCCCGGTGAGTCCCCCGTCCATGGCCTGCTTCCACTGGTCCATACCATCTTGGGTGAATCCCCAATCCTCCAGGTCGCCTGGAAAGATGCTGAAGGCGGGATCGAGCCGGACCGCCTGGTCGGAAAGCTCAGAAAGCACGTCTCTGCCGAGCTTCGTGTCTGCCCAGGATACAAACATGTAGGGTGTGCTCTCGAGCTCGCGCCCGTGCCCCGAAGACGGCGCACTGCCGCCCAACAGCGGCGCGACACCGAGCAGCCCCGCCAGAAGGATGGACCACCGGAGGAGCAGACTTCGAGTGGGTCGTCGTTCAGGTCTCACGATGGATCCGGTGAGCCTATTATCTCGAAGTTCTCGACATGGACCCTTGTCTTGCTTCCCTTCGTCGTCCGCAGAAAGGTTCTCGGCAGGTTCGGAATCCTTGCGCTTCTTCACCGGACCGCTCCTTCCCGCCGTCCCGCCCGCTGGTTCCGCCACTCGGCGTACGCGCGAAGATGCTCCGCGAGCATCCTCTCTTCGGCCGGATCGAAGCCGTACTCCTCGAGTGTGTCGAGGGCTTCGTCCAGGGAGGCTCCCTTCTCGAGCAGATAGGAGAAGGTGGCAGCACTGCTTCGATGATCCCCCCCGACGCAATGAAAGAAGACCGGTTGTGAGCTCGGGTCCGCGAGGATCCGGCCGACCTCCCGGTACTCCTCGAACGGCCCGACGCCGCTCCCCCACCAGTGGTAGACCAGGTACCGGGCCCCGGCCGCCTCCGCAATCTTCCGCTGGGGCTCGATCTCCCCCGTCAAGCTGATGACGGTCTTGATCTCGTGATCCTCGAGGATCTTCTTGAAGACCCGATCCTTCTGCAGGGCGCCGCGATACACCGGAGACTCGTCGATCCGGTGGAACCGGAGCGGAAAGACGTAGTACGAGGCCTTGATCGCCCCGTAGACGACCACAACCCCGCACACGAGCAGGATGAGCCATTTGCCGTGACTGCGTTTCGCTAGCATCGAATCCCCTGCTCGTGGCCGTGCCCCGCCGGGCGCAGACCGCTGCCCAACAGCCACGCGACACCGAGCGGCCCCGCCAGAAGGACGGACCACCGGAGGAGCAGACTTCGAGTGGGTTGTCGTTCACGTCTCACGATGGGTCCGGAGCCTATTCGACGAAACGGAGCGCGTCGATGTTTTCGGAACCGGATGAACATTTCGTCATGAACGGAGATGGGGAAAGCGTCATGAAGCAGCGGCGGAAGCAACCGCTTGCTGGAATCCTGCCAGAGGGAATGTCGCTCGGCAGGGCCTCCGTACCGTTCGCTGCGCTAACCTGCCTGCGAGGGATGCTCATGAGGGTCCTGATTCTCGAAGACGACGACGAAACGGCGCTGGCGCTCGAGAAGGGACTCGCGCACGAGGGGTACGCCGTCGAGACGGCCCGCGATGTCGAAGATGCGCTGCACCTGACGAAGAGCCAATCGTTCGACCTCGCCGTGCTCGACGTGATGGTGCCGGGTGGCTCGGGATACGACGTGCTGGCTCGGCTGAAGGCGGACAATCCGCAGATCCAGGTGCTGATGCTGACGGCTCGCGGTTCGGTGGAGGACCGGGTCCAGGGGCTCGACCGGGGTGCCGACGACTACCTGGTGAAACCGTTCGCCTTCGGCGAGCTCGCAGCGCGGCTGCGCGCGCTGAAACGGCGCCGTGCTCGTCATCCAGACGAGTTGCGCCGGGGTGATCTACGAGTCGACCTGATACAGCGGAGGGTATCGGTGGCGGGGCGCCCCATCGACCTCACGCCGACCGAGTTCAGCCTGCTGGCGAGTCTCCTGCGTGCGAACGGCGAGCCGGTGGGGCGCCAGGAGCTTCTCCGCGACGTCTGGGGATACGAGTTCGATCCGGGCACGAACGTCGTCGACGTTCATGTGAACCGTCTCCGGCGCAAGCTCGAGGAGGTGGGTATCGCCGAGCTGATCCGCACCATCCGAGGGCAGGGCTATGCGAGCGGCTGACTTCTTGAGGCGGAACCTGGGCCGTCGCGACGCGCAATCCGTTCTCGTGGTCGCCGGCCTGCTGCTCCTGGCCGTCGCTCTGCAAGGCCTGATGCTCTACGCCTACGTGGCCGTGGAGAGCCTGGAAGAAGCCGATCACTGGGTCCAGTACGCTCTGCAGGGCTTTCCTCCGCGGGTGGCGCGAGGCGAGTCCCCCGCATCCGTCGCCGACGACCTGCGACGGACGCTCGGCAACCAGTCGCCAGCCGTGCGGCTGCGCGGCATCCGAGGTGAGCTCCTCGACGGGTGGGGGCGATGGCCAGCGGCGGATCGGCAAGTGCCGGTGGCTCTGGGCGACGACGAACGCACCCTCGGTGCCTTCCGGCTGCTCGAGCCCGAGAATTACCTCGTGGGCCAGATGGGGCTCTCGTCCGGGACGACGGTGGAGCTGGCCCTGCCGTTGGCCCACTTCGTCTCCGAGGCCGCCGAGATGGCGCGTGCCATCGGCCTGGTCACGCTGGGTTCGGGGTTGTTCGCGATCTTGATCGCCCTCATCGCGACTCGGCGCGCCTTTGCGCCGCTACGGCAGGCGACCGCGCTGCTCGGGAACGTCGACGCGCGCCACCTGGGGCGCCGACTGCCGACGCGGGGCACGGCAGACCCGGTGGACTGCCACGCAGAGGTGCTGAACCGAGCCTTGTCGACGATCGACAGCTCGTTCGCCCGCCTCCGAGCCTTCAGCAGCAACGCGGCCCACGAGCTGCGTACGCCTCTCCACCGGATCGGGAACGTGGCGGAGGTGGCGCTTCTCCGGGGAGCCGCCGAAGATCTGCGCCCGGCTCTCGAGTCCGTTCACGCCACCTCGCAGGAGCTCTCCCGGCTGATTCAGTCGCTCCTGCTTCTCGCCGAGCTCGACGACGAGCGCTTCGTGCTGAAACGGTCGCCGGTGGACGCGCGGACCTTGATCGCGCGCAGCGCGGAAATCTACGGCCCGCTCTTCGAGGAGCGGGGCATGAAGCTCAGCGTTTGCAGCGACGCTGCGTCCATCGAAGGCGATCCCCTGCTGCTCGACCGCGTTCTGGCGAATCTGCTCGATAATGCGCTTCGCCACGCGCCACCAGGGGGCCAGGTGGAGATCCAAGGCGTTCGAGCCGAAGCCGGCTTCCGAATCTCCGTCGATGACACCGGGACCGGTGTCCCCTCCGAGGAGCGCGAGCGGATCTTCGATCGCTTCGCGCGGCTCGAAGGCACCCGAGACGGTCCGGGAGCTGGACTCGGACTCGCCCTCGCTCGCGGGATCGCACGCGTCCACGGCGGCGATCTCACCATGGAAGACTCGCCGCTGCTCGGAGGAAGCCGGTTCGTCTGGTGGCTCCCGGGCCGGGGCCGTCCGCAGCGGGGTTGAGGGGCTCCTCACCCTGCGGCATCAGCTACGCCGTTCGCCACGAAAGTGGGCCGCGCCAGCCCCACCTGCGTGATATGTCGTCAGTGAAGGCCCGAGACTCTGCGGTCCGGGTGTGGCACGCGGTCGGGAAGCGCGTTGCGCAGAAGACGACCGGGCTGCAGCAGCACCGAGTCCACTTCGAGTACCCGGAGATTCGGATTTCGGTGTAGATTCGTGGAGATGACCCTCTCAGGCGCAACCGGACGGATTCTGGGGGCGACGGCCCTCGCAGCGCTGCTCGGATTCATCCTCGCCGATACGGGGCGGGGGGCGGCTGCTCGCGCCGCCAACCAGGAGCAGAAGCTCGGCGCCGGCGTGTTTCTGGTGGCGAGCCACCGCCTGATCGATCCCCGATTCATCCAGAGCGCGATCCTCTTGATCCAGCACAGCCCACAGGGCGCGATGGGTGTCATCATCAACCGTCCCACGGAGCATCGCCTCTCCGATCTGCTGCCGGAGATCGACGCCCTCCAAGGGCGAAGCGACCGGCTCTTCTTCGGAGGGCCGGTCGCCGTGAATGCGATCGTCGTGCTGCTGCAGAGCGCGGAAGAGGTGGAGCTGGAGCATACCGAGAAGGTGTTTGGCGACGTCTACTTCTCCGGGAGCCCCGAGGCGTTCGCCTACATCATCGGCCGGGAGAAGGAAGGCGAGGCGATCCGTGGCTACGCCGGATACGCCGGGTGGGCCCCTGGCCAGCTCGAAGCAGAGATCGCCAGGGGAGACTGGTCGATTCTCGGCGCAGACGCCTCCACCGTATTCAGCAAGGAGCCCTCCACCGTGTGGAAGGAGCTCTCACCCGAGCCGGAGCCCGGGCGAGAGCTCCGCGCGGCGCGCTGACTTCGAACGCTATGCTCGGCGGCCGTGCCGCGCGCTGCCGTCAAGCCAAGAGACGCCGCCAGCCTGGTGATCGCCGCCCGGGTCCTGTTGGGGCGGCGCGAGCCCCGGCACCGTTTCATGCCCGATGTCTGGGTATTTCCGGGGGGCGGGGTGGACCGGAAGGACGCGCGCTCACCCGTCAGCAGCCAGCTCGCGTCGTCGGTGGCCGCGAAGCTGGAAGCGAGGTGGTCCCCTACCAGGGCCCGGGCGCTGGCAGTCGCAGCAATCCGGGAGACCTTCGAGGAGACCGGCCTCGCCTTCGGTGAGCTGGTGGACGGGCGGCTGCACCCCGCGCTGGGCCGCCTCGACTACCTGGCGCGGGCGATCACGCCGGCGCTGAGCCCGATCCGCTTTCACGCGCGCTTCTTCCTCGCCGACGCCGCCGACGGCTCAGGCCAGGTCGGCGGCAACGGAGAGCTGCTGGACCTGCGCTGGATCCCGATCCCCGAGGCCATGGAGCTCCCGATCATCAACGTCACCCGATTCGTGCTCCAGGAGACCGCCCAGCGCGCAGCCGGCCACCCATCGCCGGGAGTGCTCTCGATCCGGTTCCGGCGCCAATCACCGCTGCTTCGTTACGAGTGAACCGCCTCTACCGGGCCGCGAGGCCGGGGATCGCAGCGAGGGGTTGGAGGCGCGGGCGGGAGTCGAACCCGCGATTACGGTTTTGCAGACCGTCGCCTTAGCCACTTGGCTACCGCGCCCCAGAGGGAGCAACTTAGCGCACGAGATCGGTTCGATCGCCCTGAAACAGCGCGCCTGATGAGCTCTCCCCGGGGGATACCCCGCGGTCAGACATCCCTCCAGTGCAGCGGAGGCATCGGCCGCAGCCGGCCCCCGAGTCGAATCACCGGGCCCTCCTCGGTCTCGTCGACGGCGGCGAGAAGCTCCGCCTGGGCCGCGTGCGTGAAGCGGGCGGGGAGCCCGCCGGGCACCAGCTCGCGCTTCACGGTGCACAGGTAGGCGCCATCCAGCTCGGAGACGCGGAGGCTGGCGAGATCGAACGCGTCGCGGGATCCGTCCGAGAGCGCCACCCAGACGCTGGCGAGATCGACGTCGCGCACGAAGAAGCCCGCCTCCTCCACCTCGATCTGACCGCGAAAGCGCCCGATCTGTACCACGTACTTCCCCTGCTCCGGGAGGTAGCGGACGGAACGATCGAACCTCTCGCGAATCCGCCGATTCAGAATCGGCTGGCCCTCGTGGGTCCAGCTGCCGTCGTGGTGGAGGACCAGTCCGAAGGGGCGCAGCGGCGGCGGGCCCTCGCCTTCCCTCTCGCTGGTCTGCGGCTCGCCGCGCGCCGACGTCGCCGGCTCGCGCGGCATCAGTCGCCGAGGGACTCGCGCTCGGCGCTCCCATCGGGCTTGATCGTGAAGACGCCGAGCAGGTCGTAGCGGTCCCAGAGCACCACGCGGTCGCTCCCTTCCCCCTCCGGATCGCGGTAGAGCCACTTCTCGTTCCACTTCACGCCGCACTCTTCCTGGGTGCGGGGATCGTTCACGCTCCCGAACTGCTCCGTCGGCGATCCGAACCGCTTCCAGATGGCGCCGCGATCGTCGGTCCTGCCGTCGCCCATCAGCGGTCGCACTCCCCGCCGATCATGTTGATGAAGTCGAAGGTCGGGATGATGTCGGGAAGCATGTCGCCCCGGACCATGATCGGAAGCGGCGCCACGTTGATGAGGCTCGGCGGCCGGCAGCGCACCTTGTAGGGAACGGCGCTGCCGTCGGAGACCAGGTAGAAGCCCAGCTCGCCATTCGCCGCCTCGATGGCGAAGTAGGCCTCACCCGCAGGCACCCGAGGTCCTTCGGTCACCGACTTGAACTGCTGGATCAACTCTTCCATCCGGTTGAAGACCCGGCCCTTGGCCGGCCAGCGAACCCGGGGATCGTCCACGTTGACCGGCTCGGAGGCGGTCTTCTGCAGGCGGTCCAGACACTGCTCCACGATGCGCAGGCTCTGGTGCATCTCCTCGACGACGACCAGGTAGCGGTCGTAGTTGTCACCGACCTCACCGATGGGAACGTCGAAGTCGACCTGGTCGTAGACAAGGTACGGCTGGTCCTTGCGGATGTCGTAGGGCACACCCACCGAGCGCAGGATCGGGCCGGTGACCGCGTAGTCGATGCAGTCCTTCTTCGAGATCACCCCGGTGCCCTTCAGACGATCGACGAAGATGCGGTTCTGGGTGACCACGGCGCCGAAGTCGGTGATCAGGCCGCGAATCTTGGGGATCATCTCCCGCGCCGCCTCCGGGAAGCCCGGCGGCATGTCGTGCTTCACACCGCCGATCCGGATGTAGTTGGCGGTCACGCGGGCGCCGCAGAGCAGCTCCATCAGGTCATAGGTCAGCTCCCGGGCCTCGATCCCGTAGAGGAATGGCGTCATCGCCTGAAGCTCGAGGGCCGCAGCGCCACAGCGGGTCAGGTGATCCGAGACGCGGGCGATCTCCCCGGAGAGGACGCGCAGCCACTGGCACCGCTCCGGGGTCTCGAGCTCGAGGAGCTTCTCGACCGCCATGCAGAAGCCCACGTTGCAAAGGATGGCCGAGGTGTAGGCCAGGCGATCGGTGTAGGGGATGGCCTGATACCAGGAGCCGCTCTCGCACTCCTTCTCGAAGCCCCGGTGCAGGTAGCCGACTTGGACATCGAGATCGACGATCGTCTCGCCATCGAGCTCGACCAGGAACTTGACCGTCCCGTGGGTCGCCGGATGGGACGGCCCCATGTTGAGAATCTGATGCTCGGTGTGGAGGTCGCGCTCGAGATCGTCTTCGGGCGCCTGGGGTGCGGTGGCCATCGTCTCTAGTTCCTCGGCCCGACCAGGGGCTGACGCCTCTCCTTGGGGTAGTCCTTGCGAAGCGGATGCCCCTCGAACTCCTCGTAGAGCAGCAGGCGCCGCAGATCCGGGTGGCCCTTGAAGCGGATCCCGTACATGTCCCAGACCTCGCGCTCCATCCAGTTCGCCGAGGACCAGAGCTCGGTCAGCGTGTCGATCTCGGCGGGCTCCTCGGGGACCCGGGCCTTGACCCGAAGGCGGCGGTTCCGATAGACGGAGTAGAGGTGGTAGACCATCTCGAAACGCGGCTGCTCGCCCAGGTAATCGACCGCCGTCACGTCGGTCAGCATGTCGAACTCGGTCTCCGGGGTATCCCGGAGGAAGCGCATCACCTCGACGATCTTGGCGGCATCCACGATGGCGGTCTCGTCACCCAATCTCGCGTGGGTGTCCAGCACGGCATTGGGCATCGCCGCCAGCAGCGCGCGGAGGACCGGCGATCCATGATCATCCATCAGGTCTTCTCCGCCTCGGGCGTCTCGCCGACGCGATCGTACTCGGATCGGAGGAACTCGATGCGCCGCTTCAGCAAGGCCTCCGGGACCAGGAGATCCTCCTTCTCGTAGAGCATCCCGTCGCGGTCGAAAACCCCCAGCTCGACCTCGCGGCTCATCACGATCGCCTCCTCGGGGCAGGCCTCCTCGCAGAAACCGCAGAACATGCAGCGGGACATGTCGATCTGAAACGCCTCCGGGTAGCGCTCGATTCCGGCGTCCTCGAGCTCGCCCGGAACGATGGTGATGCAGTCGGTCGGGCAGGCGAACTCACAGAGCCCGCAGGCGACGCAGCGGGGCTGGCCGTTGTCGAGCTGAACCAGGACGGGCTGCCCGCGAAACGCGTCCGGGAAGTCGACGCGCTGCTCCGGGTACTGGACCACGAAGTCCTTTCGATCCCCGGTGATGAAGCCCTTCATGTTGCGGAAGAAATGGGCACTCGTCACCCAGAGCCCCTTCAGGATCATCGGGACATAGAGCCGCTCGACCCATGTGAGCTTGTCGTGGCGCTTGACGGTGACGACCCGGGCTGTCATCGCGGCGCGCAGTATAAAAGATGAAGCCAGATCAAGCGAGTCGGCCGGCGAGCTGCTCGGCGTGGTAGGAGCTGCGGACCAGGGGGCCGGCGACCACGCCGCGGAAGCCCAGGGCGAGGGCCCGCTGCTCCCAGGACTCGAACTCCTCGGGCGAGAGATAGCGGTCCACGGGGAGGTGATCCGCGGAGGGCCGCAGGTACTGACCCAGCGTCAGGAGCGTGACTCCGACCTCGCGCAGATCGCGCAGTGTCGCCTCGATCTCCTCTTCCCGCTCACCCAGGCCCAGCATCAGGCCGCTCTTGGTCGGGATCTCGGGGCGAAGCTCTCCGGCACGGCGCAGCACCGAGAGCGATCGCTGGTAGCCGGCCGCGGGACGGACCCTGCGCTGGAGCCGCTCGACGGTCTCGATGTTGTGGTTCAGCACCCGAGGAGACGAATCGAGAACCGCGCCGAGGGCGGCCTCGTCGCCCCCGTAATCGGAGATCAGGACCTCGACGCCGGTGCCCGGACAACGCGCGTGGATCGCCCGGACCGTCGCCGCCATCTGGCCCGAACCGCCGTCCTCGAGATCGTCGCGGGCCACACAGGTGATCACGACGAAGCGAAGACCGAGCTCGGAGACCGCCTGGGCAACCCGATCCGGCTCCCCGGGATCCAGAGCGTCGGGGCGCGCAGAGGTCACGTCGCAGAAGCCGCAGCGCCGTGTGCAGCGGCTCCCAGCGATCATGAAGGTGGCGGTCCCGCGAGCCCAACACTCACCCAGGTTGGGGCACGACGCCGAGTGGCAGACCGTGTTGAGCTTCTGCTCCGCCAGCGTCCGCCGCACCTGGTCGAACTCGGGTGTGGAGTGCACCCGCACGCGCAGCCAGGGCGGGCGGGCACTCCGATCGACCGGAATTCGGCGGTTGTCAGCCGGTCGCGCCACGCGCGGACGCTCGCTCACGACGGCCCCCGCCGAAGCGAAGGGGGCTGGGTGCGAAGATCGCTCATACCCAGAGGGTAGCTCCTCGCTAGAAATTGATTCCCCGGCCCTCGGCGAGGAGCGCAGCTTCCAGGAGCGCCTCCGAGAGCGTCGGGTGCGCGTGGCACGTGGCCGCCACCTCGGCCGTGGTCGCCTCCAGCGTCATCGCCAGGCCGACCTCGGCGATCAGCTCGGTGGCCCCCTGCCCGATGATGTGGGCACCGACGATCTCGCCACCCTCCGGCTCCGAGAGGAGCTTCACGAAGCCCGCGGTGTGGGCCGAGGCGACCGCCTTGCCCGATGCGGTGAAGGGGAACCTTCCCACCCGGAGCTGGTCACCGAACTCGCTCCGGGCCTGCTCCTCGGTCAACCCGATCCAGGCGATCTGCGGCTGCGAATAGATGCAGAAGGGAATCCTGCGGAGGTCCAACGCGGCCCGATCGATGCCGGCGAGGCACTCCACCGCTGCGATCCCCTCTTCCGAGGCCTTGTGCGCCAGAAGCGCGCCGCCGACCAGATCCCCGATCGCCGAGACGGTGGGTGCGGAGGTCCGCAGCTGCTGGTCGACCACCACGAATCCGCTCTGATCCACCGCGATTCCGAGCTTCTCGAGACCGAGGTCATCGGAGAGGGGACGCCGCCCGATCGCGGCGAGCACCTGGTCTGCCTCGATTTCTTCGGGGGAGCCGTCTCTGCTGATGCTCACGCGAACCGCGCCGCTCGTCTTCTCGATGGCCTCGAAGGAAGTCCCGAGGCGCACCTCGATCCCCTTGCGGCGGAACTCGCGCTGGAGCGCGGCGGCGACCTCCCGATCGGCGCCGGGCAGCATCTGGTCGAGCATCTCCACGACCGTCACCCTCGAGCCGTACATGGCGTAGACGTACGCGAACTCGATGCCAACGGGTCCGGCGCCGACCACCAGCAGCCGCTCCGGAATCCGCCTCGACTCCAAGGCCTCTCGCGAGGTGAGAAGAGACTCGCCGTCCACCTCGAAGCCAGCCGGCACCCACTCCCTCGAGCCGGTGGCGAGCAGAATCTGGGATGCCTCCAGCGTCCGGTCGCGCTCACCGGAGACCTCGACACTCGTCGGACCCGCCAGGCGCCCCCGGCCCTTCACCAGCTCGATCCGATTCTTCTCGAAGAGCGCCTGGACACCCTTGCAGAGGCGATCCGCGCTCCTTCGGCTGTGATCGATCACCTTTGCGTAATCGAGACGGATGCCGTCGACGCCGACGCCAAAGGTCTCACCGTGTCGCTTCAGGTTCTCGACGAGCTCCGCGCCGCAGAGCAGCGCCTTGGAGGGAACACACCCCCAGTTCAGGCAGACGCCGCCGGGGCGATCCTCCTCGACGACCGCCACCTTCTGGCCCAGCTGGGCGGCGCGAATCGCCGCCACGTAGCCCCCGGGGCCGGCGCCGATGACCGCCAGGTCGAATCCGCCCGTGGAGCTCATCGAGCCAATCCCGGGGTCAAGGGCCGGCCGAGATACCGCATGATTCCCTCCGTTCTCGTCGAGCCGCCAGGCCGGCTCGACCGGTGAGATAGCTGAGCGCGCGCCCAGTAGCCGGCCCGGGACGTGCCCTCACAGTCAGGCCGTCCAGTCGGTGGGGCAGTCGTCGAGGCCACCTAATCTTCCGCCGCAGGCGGAGCCGGGCGAACCCGGGTGGCCTGCAAGCGGCGCAGCTGGTGGAGCATGGTGCGGATCTCCACCAGGCTCGCCGTCCCCTCGGTGGCCTCCGCCTTCTCCAGCACCCGGATGGCCTGGTCGATCTCCCCCAGAAACTGGTAGGCGTCGCTCTCGGCCATCAGCTCGTATTGGTTGGGCTCAGGAATCCGGTCCACCTTCGCGACCCAGAACCGGGCCATCTCCGCCAGCAGCGCCTGGAACCGGGGCTCGTTCCGAAGTGAAGCCAGGGCCGGATCTTCCATTAGGACCGAGTAGGAGACGAGGCCACGGATCCGCGCCGCTTCGAGGGATTCGAGGGCACGCGTCAGATCTCCGCTGGCCGCGTAATCGCGCGCCCTCAGGTAGTGGGCCGGCATCGAGTCCGGATAGTGCATGACCCCGTCGCGTTGGTAGGCCCTGGCGGAACGATAGATCCTGCAGCGTTGCTGGGCGCGGTCGGAGAACCCGACCACGAGAACCACAGCGAGCAGCGCTGGCCCGAGCCAACGGAGCGATCCCCAGCCTCCCTCGCGGAGCCATTCCAGCCCGGCCGTGATCCGCGGCGCCAGCGCCACCGCCACCGCGCCCATCAGGCCGGGCAGCAGGAAGTAGAGGTACCGGTCAGCCATCGGGTGCTTGAAGGGAACGACCTGGGAAACCGGCAGGTACGCTGCGACCGCCAGGCCGAGCCACGCCGCGGCGGGATGACGGCGGCGGAGCGCGACCCAGCTCGCCGCGCCGACGGCGAGGAGCGTGGCGAGCCCTAGGAGGAACCAGGGATCCAGTACCGAGGTGGGCGAGGGGGGGTGGTGCAAGCTGGAAGACCCGAGCGACGTCGTCGCGAGCACCAGATATCGTCCGACGATGGCGACGGCCTGCAGGACACGGGTTCCGGCGTCCATCAATTCCGCCGCCCGGAACTCCCCGGTCCGACTGAAGGCCTGGAACTCCGGGATCGCGTAGAGCGCCGTCAGCACTCCCCAGCCCACGAGCCACGCCGTCCCCCGGGGAGTTGCGCGCTCTTCTGGACGCCGGACCCACTCGAAGACGATCGCCGCTGCGAACACGGCGGTGGCGGTCGGTTTGGCGAGCAGCGCAAGGGCGTAGAGGACGGTCGCCAGGGACGGCCGGCGGTGAAACACGAGCAGCGCGCCGAAGCCCAGACCAAAGGCCAGCAGCGTCTTCAGCTGGAAGAGCAAGGCCACCGCCTCCACGTTCCCGGGGTGCACCAGGAAGATCAGACCCAGGAGGACCGAAGCCATCAGCGGCACGCCCCACGCCGAGAGGAGGGCCACGAACAGCACGGAGTTGACTCCGTGCAGAACGACGTTGATCACGTGATGGGGTCGGGTATCCAGCTCCCACGGACCGAAGAGCTCCCGCGCCGCAACGTGAGCGAGAAGATGAAGGGGGGCGTAGTTCGCCGTGACCTCGACCGGGTCGGCGGTCGGATCCAGGATCGCCTTGACGTTCTCGGCCGAGAGCTCCTCCATGTAGGGGTGACCCGCCAGAACGAAGATGTCGTCGCTGAGCAGCGGACCGCGGAGCGACGGCTCGTAGACGACGAGGGCAATCCCACAGAACGCCATCGCGAGCACGACCGCCTCGACGAGCGCGAGCCGCCTGACGCCGGGATCGGCAATCGGCTGCATCGGCAAACGATACCTGTGCTCCGCGCGGCACAGCAAGCAACGCAGAGAACGGCGGCGGGCGCCGCTCAGTCCTCCGCGTAACCCAGGGCGCGCAGCCGCTTGCGGATCTCGGGGCTCAGCCCGCGCAAGATCTCGATCGGGGTGAAGCGATGGGCGTAGGCCCGGATCGCTCCCTCCAACGCCGCCTCGTCAGCCACCTGCGACCAGCTGCCGTCGTCGTCCCAGGCGTACCTGATGGTGCGAGAGTAGAGCAGATCATCGGCTTCCCCCGATGCTGAGTAGGGTCTCTTGGGGTTGGTCAGCCGGACGAAGCCATCCCCGCGGTAGGCGGTCAGCTCGCGGCCGACGTCACAAAAGACGTGGCGATCTGGCATACGAACGTCTTGACGCAGATAGGGTCCCAGCGCCATCCCGCTGAGATCCGGTGGCAGCTCGAGTCCCGCCAGCTCGAGCAAGGTAGGCATGATGTCCACGTGGCTCACCAGTTCGCGTCGACGCCCCGGGGATAAGCCGGGTGCGCGCAGGATCAGCGGAACGTGGGCGTTCTCGGGCGTCGTGGTCCAGAAATGGACGAAGTATCGTTCGTGCTCGCCCAGGCTCTCTCCGTGATCCGCCGTCACCAGCACGATCGTCTCGTCAGAGATCGAATCCACCGCCTCGATCAAGCGTCCGATCCAATGGTCCGCGTACAAGATCTCGTCGGCGTAGCGGCTGTGGTACTCGCTGGGAAGGGAGAGGCCCTCGATGGCTTGATAGTCGGGGATGCCGCGGTACCCGGAGGCATCCGGCAGCACCTGGAGGGGCTGCTCGCCGGGGGCCGGATCCAGGTGGAAGCTCCCGAGGAACCCCGGCGGAGGGGTGTACGGCCCATGCGGGTCGATGTAGTGAACCCAGAGGAAGAACGGCGCTTCGCCGACCGACCCCAGCCAGCGGAGAGCGCTTTGGGTGGTGTCCTCGGCGATGCGTTCGTAGAGCATCGGCTTGGGCAAGCGCTTGCGAAGCTCGTCATCGTACACGTCGAATCCGCGATAGAGGCCGGTTCTCCGTCGGAGGACCTCGTTGCTCACAAAGGCCGCGGTCCGATAGCCGGCTCCACGAAATACCTCGGCGATTGTCGTGGCACCAACGAGAACACTTCCTCCATTGAGGTAGCCCACGGAGTGCTCGCGCACGTATTTCGAGGTCATCATCGACGCGTGGGACGGCACCGTCGAACTCGCGGCGGCGATGGCGCGCTGGAAGACCACACTTTCGGCCGCCAGCGCATCGAGATTGGGGCTGGTTTCCAGCGGGAAACCGTAGCTATGGAGGTGGTCGGCGCGCAG
>Ga0307423_1000808_pt1 | contig 20393 bp, 16 predicted proteins | sample SalMarWE160310MG_FD_202154 | JGI IMG/M metagenome (GOLD analysis project Ga0307423, IMG submission 202154) | Salt marsh sediment microbial communities from the Plum Island Ecosystem LTER, Massachusetts, United States - WE1603-10 | ecosystem: Environmental > Aquatic > Marine > Intertidal zone >...
GTCAAGGCAATGCCGCCCAAGTTGCGCACATAGTCAGCGCCGCCGAGCGCGCCCGGGATCTGGTCAAGCAGCTTTTGACCTTCAGCCGCAAGTCGGAAGCCAACTTAAAGCCTGTCGATCTCAACCAACTCGTGGCCCAAAGTGTAAGGATTCTTAAACACACCATCCCTAAAATGGTTGACATAAAAATGCAACTGGCGGGAGGTCTGGATTACATAAAGGCCGACGCCACCCAGCTGGAACAGGTCATCATCAATCTGGCCAATAACGCCAGCGACGCCATGCCGGAAGGCGGCAGTTTGGTGTTCGAAACCAGTTCGGTAGTGCTGGACGGAGTATTCACCAAGCAGCATTTGGAGATGTCGCCGGGCAAGTATGTGGTGATGATGGTGACTGATACCGGCCAAGGCATGGACAAGGAGACCTTGGGACAGATTTTCGACCCTTTTTTCACCACCAAGGAAATCGGCAAGGGCACCGGGCTGGGTCTTTCAACCGTCTATGGCATCGTCAAGGAACACGAGGGTCATATCTCATGCTATAGCGAACCCGGCCTGGGAACCACGTTCAAGATCTATCTCCCCGCCACCCTGCTTGATAGCCAGTCAATGGAAGAGGATGAGTCTGTGCAGCAAGTTCAGCAACTCGGCAAGGAGACAATCCTTCTGGTTGACGACGAAGATGTCATACGGGAATTGGGTACCGAGATACTTGAGAGCGTGGGCTTTCAAGTGATTACCGCTGCTAGCGGGGAGGAAGCCCTGGTTACTTATGAAAACAGTCCGACCGATATTGATTTGGTTATTCTGGATTTGGGAATGCCTGGGATGGGCGGCCACAGGTGCTTAAAAGAGCTGCTGGCCTTGAATCCAACGGTTAAGGTTCTGATCGCCAGCGGATACTCCGCAGAGGGCAAGGTAAAGGACACCCTGAAGGAAGGCGCGGCCGGCTTCATCGCCAAGCCGTTCAGGCTTGACGACCTTTTAAAAACCATCAGGTCCGTTCTTGAGTCCTAGGATCGATTTGGACCGGTAGCTAAGTTAAAGTCATTAATAATGATCTCCCTGCGGCCCCTCCTCATTTGCGCCAAGCCCCAACCTAATCGCTTGATTGTTCATCCTGAGAGCATTACGCGGCGCTTGCTAACGCCCAGAAGCTAAGCCATCGCTAGCAAGCGCTGGAAGACGGCTGGCGGCGGCTCCGGCTTGGAATATCCCCAAGTGCGGATGCGCTGTGATAATTGCTTCCAGGTAGCTGGTGGATTATCCTTGCTTCGGGGGCAATGGCCCCCTTAGCCTGAAGACGGGTTCTGGATTTGTCTAGCGCAATACAAGCCGGGGAGGGCAGGCCATGTTCGACTGGCTCCTGAATGAAAAGCAGAAGAAACTGCGCCAAGAGGTGCGCGATTTGGTGGCCTGGGTGCCGCGCCAGTACATCCTGGACATGGACGCGGACAAGATACGCTTTCCCAAGGAATTCCTGCAGGAGGCGGGCCGGCGTAATCTCCTGGGCTGCCGCTATTCCTCTAAGTGGGGCGGCCGGGAAATGGACTGGGTTTCCACCTGCATGGTGATGGAGGAGGTGGGCACCCTGGGCTATATCTTTGCCTGCACCTTCGGGGTGGGGGCGGAGCTGGTGTGCGACGCCATCGTCCTGCACGGTAAAGACTGGCAAAAGGAAAAATACGTCAAGCCGCTTCTCAAGGGTGAGCTGTTCGCGGCTGAATGCCTGACCGAGCCCCGGGGCGGCTCGGACTTTTTCGGGACCACCACCACGGCCGAGGAAAAGGACGGCTATTTTTTATTGAACGGCCAGAAGCGCTTCATCGTGGGGGCCGAGGGCGCCGACTTTTTCCTGGTCTATGCGCGCACCGATCCCGATGCCAAGGCCAAGCCCCACCAGGCGCTCACCGCCTTTATCGTGGATCGCGGCCCCGGGGTTGAGGTGGAATACCTATACGGGCTCCTGGGCTGCCGGGGCGGTGGCACCGGGCGCATAGTCTTCAAGGATGTCAAGGTGCCCAAGCAAAACATCCTGGGAGCAAAAAACGGGGCGCTGGCCGTGTTCAACACCATGATGATCCCCGAACGCCTGGGAACCGCGGCCATGACCATCGGCGCGGCCCGGCCCGCCCTGGAAGTGGCGACCGGCTATTCCACCCGGCGCAAGGCTTTCGGCCAGACCATCAATAATTTTCAGGGGGTGAGCTTCCAAATCGCCGAGGCGGCCATGCTGCTGGACGCGGCGCGCTCCCAATGCCATACCACGGCCCGGGCCGTGGATGCGGGGCTCCCCCCCGAGATCACCCGGCGCCTGGTCAGCCAGACCAAGAAGTTCGTCACCGAGAGCTGCCAAAAGGTGGCCCACAACGCCATGCAAGTGGTGGGAGGCATCGGCTACACCAACGTGTTCCCCTTGGAGCGCATATTCCGCGACCTGCGCCTGTCCACCATCTGGACCGGCAGCAACGAGGTGATGAGCATGATCATCGCCCATGAATGGTACCAGGAATATCTCCGGGCCAAGGGCAGGCTGGGTGCCCGCAGTCACGAGGAGGACGCGGCCGAGGCCGGAGCCCCGGAAGAAAAGATCTACGAGTAGAGTCCGTCGCGTGGACTTCCGAGCTTAGCGCGGAGACGCAAAAAAGCAGGACTTGGTCCTGCACGTATTTATAGCATAAAGTAAATTCCTGCCGTTTGAGTGGGCCGTGCAAGTATTGTTTCTAAATCATAGCTGATATACGGCAGCGTTTGATGCTGCAAGGCGGTGAGATCAATCGAGCAGTACGCTGAACATATGGCAAATGAGCAGCAAGGGGCTTTCGATCGGGTCTCCATGCAGGCTCCGCCGGAGTTCAGCGCCTTTCTTGCCCAGAACGCGGGTGAGATCATCGAGCAGTGGGTTCACCAGGTATCCCGTTCCGGGCCAAATTACCGCAAACGCAGCCTGGGTGAGTTGCAAAGGACCATCAGCCGGTCCTTTGCGGTCAACTGCCAAGCCATGGAGCAAAACAGCTGCGACCCACTCGATCCCTTCGTGGACTCCATCACCGAGCTGCGCCTAGAGGCGGGGTTTGCTCTTGCCGAGGTTCAGAAGGCTTTCGATCTGTTTCGTATCATCGTCATGCACCGCTTGGCCGCCCTGCCGGCGGAGCCTTGGCTGGGGCAGGCATTAATGGCGACCAACCGCTGCGTGTCCTACCAGATCCACCGCTTCTCGGACAAATTCCAGGCCATGCATAACGCCGCCATAGAGCACCACGCCCGCGAGCTGGAGCGCAAGGTGGAGGAGCGCAGCCGCGAGCTGGAGGCCAGCCAGCGCCGCTACAAGACCCTGGTGGAGGAAATCAACGACGGATACTTCGCGGTGGTGGAGGGACGCATCGCCTTCGCCAACCGCGCGTTCTGCCAGATGCACAAGGCCAGAACCAGCCAGGTGCTTACCCATACCTTCGCTAACTTCGTGGCCGAGGCTGACCGGGAGCGGGTGGCGCGGGCCTATCAGGACGTCCTGGCCAGGCGGGACACGCCTCGCAATCTGGAATACCTGCGCCTGGCCTTGGACGGCGGTCAGGGTCACACCGAGATCCGGGCCCGGGTGGTGGACTTGGGCCACGGCCCCATGCTGATCGGCATCTGCCGGGACATAACAGACCGGGTGGCCATGGAGAAGAGGGTGCGCGAGAACGAACGCATGGCCTACGTGGGCCAGTTGGCCGCCTCCCTGTCGCACGAGATCAGGAACCCCCTTTCCACCATCAACATGAATTTGCAGATCATGGGCCGCAAACCCTACCTGGAGCCGGTGGACCGCGAGAGGCTGGACATGGCGGTGAGCGAGGTCTCCCGCCTGGAAGAGCTTTTGCACCAGCTCTTGGATATCGCCAAGCCGCTCAACCCGTCGCCCGCCCGCATGGACCTGAACGCTTTGATCGGCGATTGCGTTAAGCTCCTGGAACCCAGACTGGCCAAACAGGGCATCCGCTTGCGGCGTCGGCTGGACCATGCGCTCCCGCAGATCATGGCCGACCGGGGGATGCTGGAGCAGGCGCTCATCAATCTTTTGCTGAACGCCATGGACGCGCTGACCCAGGGGGGCCACATATCGGTGGGCACCAAGGCGGTGGGGACCGCGGCGGGTCCGGGCTGTGAGCTGTGGGTGCGCGACAACGGCTCCGGCCTGGGCCGGGAAGAGCTCACGGAGATCTTTACCCCGTTTTTCACCAACAAGCGCCATGGTACCGGCCTGGGCCTGACCAATGTCAAGCGAATCGCAGAAGCCCACGGCGGGACCGTAACGGTCAGCGGTTCGCCGGGCAAAGGCGCCCGTTTCACCCTAACGTTACCGGTAGGCTTATGAGCCGTATTTTAATCCTGGACGACGAACTGAACCTGCAAAAGTCGCTCGCCCTATTTTGGGCCGAGAAAGGCTTTGAGGTGCGCACCGCTTCCACCGCGGCCGAGGGGCTGGCCATCATCGGCGACTTTTTGCCACAGGTGGTGATCCTGGATGTGCGCCTGCCGGACGCCAGCGGCCTGGACATCCTGGAGCCCATCACCAAGCAGTCGCCTGACAGCAAGGTGATCGTCATCACCGCCCATCACGACATGGAGACCACCATCAAGGCCATGCGGCGCGGGGCCTTCGATTATATCCACAAGCCGCTGGATATCGACGAACTGGAGCAAAGTGTGGCCAGGGCCACCCATCAACCGGTGATCGCGGACCAATTGGCTGGCGAACCGCGGGCGGGCGAGGGCGGGCAGGACTACCACCGGCTGGTGGGCAACTCCAAGGCCATGCGCCAGACCTACAAGGCCATCGGCAAGCTCACCACCAATTTGGCCACGGTGCTGATCCAGGGCGAAACCGGCACCGGCAAGGAGGTCACCGCCCGGGTGATCCACGAGCGATCGCCCCTGGCCGGCCAACCCTTTGTGACCATCGACTGCACCACCTTGGTGGATAGCCTCATGGAGAGCGAGCTCTTCGGTCACGAGCGCGGCGCTTTCACCGGGGCGGTTTCCACCAAAAAGGGCCGCCTGGAGATGGCTTCGCAGGGAACAATCTTTTTCGACGAGATCGGCGAGCTGTCGCCCAGCGTACAGGCCAAACTCTTGGGTTTTTTGGAGCGGCGCGAATTCTGCCGGGTGGGCGGGGTGCAGACCCTGCGCTCGGGAGCCCGGATCATAGGCGCCACCAACCAGTCCTTGGACGATATGGCCAAGCAGGGCCGCTTCCGGCGTGACCTGTTGTTCAGACTCAAGGTGGCCACCATCGAGTTGCCGCCGCTGCGCGAGCGCATAGAGGACTTGGACCAAATGGTGCCATTTTTCCTGCGCCGCATAAACCGGGAGTTGGGCACCAAGGTGGAGTACGTGGAGAAAGGAGCCGGGGCCGTTTTGCGGGCCTATGACTGGCCTGGCAACGTGCGCGAACTGTTGAACGTGCTGACCAAGGCCGTAATCGACTGCAAGGGTGAGGTGCTTTTAACCGGGGCCATAAAAGCGGCCCTGGCCCACAGCAGCGACAAGCAAGGGCCGGGCGCGGCGTTCCCCACCTTGGCCGAGGCTGAGCAAGCTCACCTGGAGCTCGCCTTGAAGGTCACCGCCTGGAACGTTTCGGCTACCGCTCGCCTGTTGGGCGTCAGCCGACCCACCCTGCGCGGGCGGCTGTCCAAGTACGGCCTGATCAGGCCCGAAAACAGGCAGGGTGGAAAGAATTAAGCCATGGTTGATCAAATCTTTACAGCTTGCTTTGGGGTACTGCCGGCCACGGCTGGAGTTTGTAGATTTCTTCCTGAATATTCAAGGCCATGGCTATTGGGAGTATGCGGCATGGTCTTTGCTTTATAATTGGGATAGAACAGGGGAGGAATCTGGTCGCCCAAAAGTTTCTACAGAATCATTAGCCCTTAGAGGGAGGGTGCCGATGAGTTCCAACCCAACCGCCCGCCTTGCCTTGACCCCGGTGGAGTCCGCCGAGGTCCTGGTGGTGATCGACAACTTCAGCGACGTGCTCCTGCCCGGCGGCAAACGGGTGGAGCGTCCGGCGCTGGCCAGGGATGGCCTGATCCCGCGAGAGACCTTGCTGGCCGAGCATGGGCTCTCTCTTTTAATCACCGCCCGGGCCGGTGGCCGGAGCTGCCGGGTGCTCTTGGACGCGGGCTACTCCTCGCTGGGTGTGCCCCACAACCTGGATTTGCTGGGGGTCTCCCTGGATGATTTGGAGGCCGTGGTGCTCAGCCACGGGCACATGGACCACTTCGGCGCCTTGGCCGAGGTGCTGCGCCGGGTGGGTGGGCCGCTGCCGCTGGTCTTGCATCCGGCCGCCGCTGGGGGAGGGCGCTATCTAAACCACCCCAGGGCCGGCAAAATGCGCTTCCCCGATCTGCCCTTGGATGAGTTCACCGCGGCCGGGGCCCAGCCGGTTTGGGCCGCAGAGCCCTACCTGGGCCGTGATGGCCTCTGGGCCGCCAGCGGCGAGGTGGCGCGCACCACCAAATTCGAAACCGGCATGCCCGGCGCCGTCCGCGACCAGGGTGGCGGCGAAGAGCCCGACACTTTACCGGACGACATGTTCATAGTGCTGAACCTGGCAGGAAGGGGCCTGGCGGTGATTTCCGGCTGCGCCCACGCCGGCATTGTAAACACGGTTAAATACGCTCAAGAGATCACCGGAATTAATGAGGTCTTCGCCGTGATCGGCGGCTTTCACTTAAGCGGCCCGGCCTTTGAACCCATCATTGACCAAACCATCGCAGAACTTAAGGCCTTTTCGCCGGAAGTGGTGATGCCCATGCATTGCAGCGGGCGCCGGGCCCAGGCCGCTCTGGAAGCGGAGATGACCGATCAATACGTGCTAAGCAGCGTGGGAACCGTCCTGCGCTTGTAAGCGGAGCCTGCCTAGCCGTTAATTGCTAGAGGACCGCATTGGGAGATTGTTATCAAGTCACTAAGGGAGGGTGAGATGACTGGCAAGAAACTGACTTTGCTTTTCTGCTGCCTTTTGGCGGCCGGCCTTATTCTGGCGGGTCCGTTGGCGGCAAAGGCCGCTGATCCGATCAAGCTTACTTATTCCAATTTCTTCCCGCCGACTCACATCCAATCCAAGCTGGCCGAAGCTTGGTGCAAGGAGGTGGAGAAGCGCACCGGCGGCCGGGTCAAGGTGGAGTATTTTCCGGGCCAGACCCTGACCAAGGCCCGCCAGGTGTATGACGGCGTGGTGCAGGGCATGAGCGATCTCGGCTTGTGCCTCTTCGCCTACACCAGAGGGCGCTTCCCTCTGATGGAGGTGGTGGACCTGCCCTTGGGATATCCCAACGGCAAGGTAGCTACCAAGGTGGCCAATGCGGTGGCCGAAAAGTTTAAGCCCAAAGAACTGGACGACGTGGCGGTGATGTACCTGCACGCCCATGGGCCGGGCTTGCTGCACACCAAGGACAAGCCGGTTAAAACTATGGCAGATCTTAAAGGCCTGAAGATTCGCTCCCACGGTACCAGCGCCAAGGTGGTGAAAGCCTTGGGCGGCACCCCGGTGGCCATGCCCATGCCCGAGCTCTATCAGGCTCTGCAGCGCGGGGTGGTGGACGGCGCTCTTTACCCGGTGGAAGTGAACAAGGGCTGGAAGATGGCCGAGGTGGTCAAGTACATGACCGTGGATAAGCCCATTGCCTACACCTCCACTTTCTTTGTGGTCATGAACAAAGGCAAGTGGGCCGCACTGCCCGCTGACATCAAAAAGATCATTAAAAAGATCAACGCCGAGTGGGTTGTGAAGCACGGCGAGGCTTGGGACACCAGCGACGCCAAGGGCAAGGCCTACTTCCTGGAAAAGGGCGGCAAGATCATCCAGCTATCGCCGGCCGAGGGTGAGAAATGGAAAAAGGCCATCAAGCCGGTCTTGGGCGATTATGTGAAGGAAGCTGCCAAGAAGGGGGTGCCGGCGGCCGAGGCGCTCAAGTTTACCGAGGAGAAGCTGGCCGAGTTCAGTAAGTAGCCTTCTGTATGAAAATGCCTTCCCGGCTCTGATGCGCCGGGAAGGCCCTAAGCCCTTTTGCAACGCCCATGTGCCGTATTGCCAGGGCGCTGAGGGGAGGTATATCCCGTGAATGCCTTGGAAGGCGTGGTCGATAAGCTGATTTGGGTAGTCAAACGCATCGGAGGCGCCGCCTTGGTGGGCATGATGCTGGTCACCTGCGTGGACGTTATTTTCCGGGCCTTGGGCCGGCCCATCTTCGGCGCGGTGGAGATCGTCAGCTTCATGGCCACCATGGTGCTGGCCTGCGCCATGCCGCAGACCGAGCGCGAAAAAGGCCATGTGGGGGTGGACCTGTTCATCCGCAAAGCATCGCCCCGCACCCAGGCCCTGGTCGACGCCTGCACCAGCCTGACCTCCACGATACTTTTTGGACTGGTGTCCTGGCAAATGTTCCTTTACGCCAACAACATGAAGAGCACCGGAGAGGTCTCCATGAGTCTGCAGTTCCCCTCCTACTACCTGGTCTATCTGGTGGCGGTGGCGTTCGGGGTGCTGAGCATGGTGATCCTGGTGGAATTCATCGGCAACCTGCGCAAGCTGGGAGGTGCCCAATGAGTCCCACCATGCTAGGTGCTTTGGGCATAATCGCCCTGGTGGCGATCATCTTCACGCGCATGCCGGTGGCCTATGTGATGACCCTGGTGGGCTTCGTGGGCTTTGCCATCCAGGTATCCCCCGAAGCCGCCCTCAAGCTCTTGTCCCGCGACTTCTACGATGTTTATTCATCTTACGGGCTCACCATCATTCCCTTGTTCATTTTCATGGGGCAGATCGCCTTCAACGCCGGCATCAGCCGCAGGCTGTACGACTCGGCCTATAAAATGGTGGGTTCCTGTTCCGGCGGCCTGGCCACGGCCACGGTCTGCGCCTGCACCGCCTTTGGCTCGGTTTGCGGCTCCTCGCCGGCCACGGCGGCCACCATGGCTACGGTGGGCCTGCCGGAGATGAAGCGCTACGGCTACGCCGACGAGCTGGCCACCGGCTCGGTGGCCGCCGGCGGCGGGCTGGGCATGCTCATGCCGCCATCGGTGGTCTTGATCGTCTACGGCATCCTCACCGAGCAGTCCATCGGCAAGCTTTTCGTGGCGGGCATCGTGCCGGCCATCTTCATCACCTTCTGCTTCGCCCTGGCCATATGGCTCTACTGCAAGGCAAAGCCCGAGCAAGGCCCGGCCTGCGAAGTGCATACCTGGTCCGAGCGTTTCAAGTCCCTGGGCCAGACGTTGGATACCATGCTGGTGTTTTTGGTGGTGATGGTGGGGCTATTCATGGGGTGGTTCACCCCCACCGAGGCCGGCGGAGTGGGCGCGGCGGCGGTGGTTATTATCTCTTTGGCCAAGCGCCAGCTAACCTGGGCCGGCTTCGTGAAGTCGATTTACGAGACCTTGCGCACCTCCTGCATGGTGCTCTTGTTGGTGGCCGGCGCCGTGGTATTCGGCCATTTCCTGGCCGTGACCCGCATCCCCTTTGATGTGGCCCAGTGGGTGGCGACCTTGCAAATGCCGGGCTGGGCCATCATTGCCATGATAGTGCTGGTCTACTTGATAGGCGGCTGCTTCATCGACGCCCTGGCGCTCATCATGCTAACCATACCGATCTTTTATCCCATCATTCAGGACCTGGGCTACGACCCCATCTGGTTCGGGATCATCATCGTGCTGGTGACCCAGATGGGGGTCATCACCCCGCCGGTGGGTATCAATGTGTACGTGGTGAACGGCATCGCCCAGAACGTTCCCTTGGAGACGATCTTCAAGGGAGTGATTCCGTTCTTGATCGCCCTGATCGTGGGCACTGGCTTTCTGGTGGCCTTCCCGCAGATCGTTATGTGGCTGCCCAACCTGATGTACTGATGAATTGTGGAGCGGATGATGCCTGAGACTAGTCCCTATTGGAACCCATACCTGGAGACCCTTGAGCCGGAACGGCTGAGGGATCTGCAACTGGCCAAGTTCCGGCGCATTGTGGCCTGGGCCTATGAGCGCTCTCCCTACTACTGCGAGCTTTACCGGCAGGCCGGGCTGGAGCCTGGCGACATCCGCTCCTGGGATGACGTGCGCAAGGTGCCCAAGGTGGAAAAGGACATGCTCAAAGACGCTCAGGCCGCCGAGCCCTTCCCCTACGGCAGCCGCCTTTGCGTGCCCTTAAGCGAGGTAAGCGAATTCCGCCAGACCTCCGGCACCACCGGCACTCCGGTTTACCAGGCCGACACCTGGCAGGACTGGGAGTGGTGGGCCGAGGCCTGGAGCTACATCCTATGGGCCCAGGGCTACCGGGCCCGCGACCGGGTTTTCATTCCCTTTGGCTACAACATTTTCGTGGCCTTTTGGGCCGGGCACTATGCCTCCGAGAAGCTGGGCTGCGAGGTGGTTCCGGGCGGCGTTTTGGACACCGCCTCGCGGATCTTGAAGATAAAGGAACTCAAGGCAACCGCCATGATGGGCACACCCACCTACATGCTGAACATGGCCGATGTGGCCCGCGAGCGCCTGGGTGTCGACCCGGCCGGGCTCAGCATCCAGCGCATCACCTGCGCCGGCGAGCCCGGGGCCTCTATCCCCAGCACCAAAAAGCGCATGCAGGAGGCCTGGGGCGCCAAGGTTTTCGACCACGCGGGGGCTACCGAGATCGGGGCCTGGAGCTTTGAGTGCGCCGAACAGCCCGGAGGCATGCACGTTAACGAGGGCCTGTTCCTGGTGGAGATCGAGGACCTGAACACCGGTGAGCTGATCGAGGAGCCGGGCAGAAAAGGCAAGATGATCATCACCGCCCTGGACCGCCTGGCCCAGCCCTGCCTGCGCTTCGACAGCAAGGACATCATCGAGTGGGCGGCCGAGCCCTGTCCCTGCGGGCGCAGCTATCGCCTGATCAAGGGAGGGGTGCAGGGCCGGGCCGACGACATCACCAAGGTCAAGGGCGTGTTGCTCTCGCCCACGGCCATCGAAGAGGTGGTGCGCGGCTTTAACGAGCTGGCCGACGAGTATGAGGTAAGCGTGGAGCGCATCGGCGACTCGGACAAGATCACGCTCAAGATCGAGTTAAACCCCGGAGCCGAGGACCAGGAGCAGCAGGTGCTGGCTCGGCTCAAGGACGAGCTCAGACTGAAGACCAACCTGGGTTATGTGATCGAGGTGCATCCGGTCGGCAGCTTGCAACGTTGGGAGGTCAAGGCCCGGCGCTTCAAGGACCTGCGCCGATTGCACTAGAAAAGAAGGCGTCTTTCAGCCGCTGCAGGAATGCGTGGAGTAGAGAAATATGCAAAAGACTGATCTGGAGCAGATGGGGCAAATGCTCACCTCGCTGCAAAAACAGGTGACTGAACTGAAGGGCTTGTCAGCGGGCTTTCCCGCGTTTGAGAGAAACGCCGTGCGCATCGAGGCCAGCTTGAACATGATGGCTATCGCCCTGGGAAGGTCCGTGCTGGACAACGTCTAGGCCAAGGGGAGGGACCCCGCAGTCTGCCAAATTTTATCGAGGAGACCGATGCTTTTACCTAATTTTACCTACCTGCGCCCGAATAGCTTGGCCGAGGCTGTGGAAATGCTGAACAGCTTCGGCGACACGGCCAAGCTTCTGGCCGGCGGCACCGATCTGTTGGTGAACATGAAGCATGGCAAGCAAAGCCCCGCCCAGCTCATCGACTTGGACGGCTTGGGTGAGCTTAAGGCCAGTCAAACCAAGGGCGAGGTAATGGAACTTGGCGCTGGGCTGAAGGCCGCGCAACTGGCCGGCGGTCTAGGCGGCGCCTTGCCGCAAACGCTGGCCCTGGGCGCCGGAGCGCTGGGTTCGCCCCAAGTGCGCAATCGGGCCAGCCTGGGCGGCAACTTGGCCACGGCCCGGCCGGCGGCGGACATGTGCGTGCCGCTCTTGGCCCTGGGCGCCCGAGTGGCGCTCTTAGGCCCGGCGGGCGAGCGGCAGGTGGAGCTGCCTGAATTTTTCCTGGGGCCCGGCCTGACCTCCCTGGCTGCCAGTGAAGTGCTGACCAAGGCGTTGGTGGCCAAGCCGCAGCTCGGCAGCGGCAGCGGCTATTGCAAGCTGGGCCTGAGAAAGGCCTTGGAAATCTCCCTGGCAAACGTGGCGAGCTGGCTCTTATTGGAGGACGACGGCAAAACCATCAAAGAGGGCAGGGTGTCCTTGGGGGCGGTGGCGCCCACTCCCATCCTCTCGTTAGGTGCGGCTAAAGTACTGGCCGGCGCGGCTGCCGATGAAAAGACCTTCGCCGCCGCCGGGGCGGCGGCCGCCGCCGATGCCCGTCCCATTGACGACCACCGCGGATCGGCGGAATACCGGCGCGACATGGTGGCGGTGCTGACCAAGCGCTGCCTGAGCCAGGCGCTAGCCGACGCGCGCCGGAATTAGGAGGCCACACCATGCAGAAACACATACTAAGTCTGACGGTCAACGGCAAAGAGCACCAGTTGCTGATAAGCCCCAATAAGACCTTGGCCCAGGTGCTGCGGGAAGACCTGGGGCTCACCGGCACCAAGCAGGGTTGCCAGGTGGGCGACTGCGGTTCCTGCACCGTGCTTTTGGACGGAGCGCCCGTGAACTCCTGCCTGGTGCTGGGGCTCCAGGCCGAGGGCCGGGAGGTGCTTACTATTGAGGGCATTGCCAAGGGCAACCGGTTGCACCCTCTCCAGGAATCATTCGTGCAGGCCGGCGCCATCCAGTGCGGGTTCTGCTCGCCCGGCATGATCCTTTCCGCCAAAGCCCTTTTGGTGAAAAACCAATCGCCCAGCGAGGCTGAAATCCGCCAGGGGCTTTCCGGCAACCTGTGCCGCTGCACCGGCTACCAGAAGATCGTGGAGGCGGTTATGGACGCCTCGCACAAGATGAACGGGGAGGTGGCGTCATGAGCGCGGCATACGATGTGATAGGCAGCCGGGCTCCCCGCAAGGACGCGCCTGCCAAGGCCACCGGCGCGGCTCAGTATTTGGAGGACCTGCGCTTCAAGGATGAATTGGCCGGGGCCTTGCTGCAAAGTCCGCATGCCCACGCCCTGATCAAATCCATAGACACCTCAAAGGCCAAGGCCCTGCCCGGCGTGGTGGAGGTGATCACGGCCGAAGACGTGCCGCGAGTCAAATACGGCGTTTCGCCCGCCCGCTACGACGAAGACCTGTTCGCGGTGAACAAGGTGCGCTATGTGGGCGACGAGATCGCGGCGGTGGCGGCGGAGGATATGGCCACGGCGCTCAAGGCGGTGTCACTCATAGAGATTGAGTACGAACCGCTTCCTCATATGCTCACCGTGGAGGAGGCCACAGCCGAGGACGCGCCTTGGATTCATGACGAATTTCCCGGCAACGTGTGCGCCGAGGTGCACCAGGAATTCGGCGACGTGGCGGCGGCCTTCCAGGAGTGCGACCTGATCCAGGAAGGGCGTTTCGTCTCAAAGCGGCAGGACGGGGGTTTCATCGAGCCCAACCAGTGCGTGGCCGTATACGGCCAGGATGGCATGCTCACCCTGCACAGCTCCACTCAGGTGCCCCATTACGTGCAGCGCACCGTATCCATGGTCACCGGGCTTCCCATGGCCAAGGTGAGGGTGATCAAGCCTTACGTGGGCGGCGGCTTCGGGCCCAAGGCCGCTGCCTCGCCCATTGATCTGGCCTCATCCTTCCTGGCCATACGCACGGGACGGCCGGTTCGCATGGCCTATACCCGCGAGCAGGTGTTCCTCTTCGGCCGGGCGCGTCATGGTTTCACCCACGAGATGAAGATCGGCGTGAAGAAGGACGGCACGCTCGTGGCCCTGGAGCATAGCGCCACCTTGGATGGCGGCGCCTACAGCTCCTTCGGCATCGCCACGGTCTACTACTCCGGCTCGCTTTTGGGCGGGCCCTACAAGCTGCCCAACATGAAATACGACGGCCGGCGCATCTATACCAATAAGCCCGCCTGCGGGGCCCAGCGCGGCCATGGCGCGGTTATCGCCCGGGCGCTGTTTGAGCAGCAGCTGGACATCATCGCCGAAAAGCTGGGCATCGATCAGGTGGAGCTTCGCCTCAAGAACATGATGGAGACCGGCGACGTGACCTGCAACGACCTGGCCATGAGCAGCCTGGGCATGCGCCAGTGCATCGAGGCGGTGGCCGACGGCTCGGATTGGACGAAGAAAAAGGGCACCCTGCCCAAGGGCAAGGGCATCGGCATGGCCTGCGGTTTCTTCGTTTCCGGCGCGGGCTATCCCATCTACCGCTCGGAAACCTTCCACTGTACCGTGACCATCAAGGCCGACGAGGACGGAGGCGGAGTCAAGGTGCTCACCGCCGCGGCCGAGATCGGCCAGGGTTCGGACACCACCATGGCCATGATCGCGGCGGAGGGTTTAGGCATCCCCTACGACATGGTGCGCATCGAATCCGGCGACACCGACTTCGGCATCGATTTGGGCGCTTATTCCTCGCGCACCACCATGATGACCGGCCACGCCACCAAGGAGGCGGCCGAGAACCTGAAGGACATGATTCTGGGCGAACTGGCCCAGGAACTGGGAGTGGAGCGGACGCGTTTGGATATCAAGCGCGGGCTGGTGAAGATAGCGGGCGAGCCCGTGGATATCATGCCCCTGCGGGTGAAATATATTAAGGAGCACCGGGGCTGGGAAACCCAGCCCGAGGGCAAGGAGCTCACCTTCAACGAGGCCTCCCGCGTCGCCTACCTGCGCCGGGGCACCTTGGTGGCCACCGGCAAGTACAAGCCGCCGGTACTGGGTGGCAAATACAAAGGCGCGGCGGTGGGCACCAGCACGGCCTACGGCTGCTCGGCCCAAGTGGCCGAGGTGAGCGTGGATATGGAGACCGGCCAGATCACGGTTGAGCGCATAACCGATGCCCACGACTGCGGCCAGGCCATCAATCTCACCAGCGTGGAGGCTCAGATGGAGGGCAGCGTGGGCATGGGCCTGGGCGAAGCCCTGTTCGAGGAGGTGAAGTTCGACAGCGAGGGCCGCATCCAGAACCCCAGTCTGGGCGAGTACCACATCCCCACCATCGTGGACATGCCGCCGATGAGCTGCATCGTGGTGGAGTCGGACGAGCCCAACGGGCCCTTCGGGGCCAAGGAGGTGGGCGAGGGCGCCATCATGCCCACCATCCCGGCCATCCTGAACGCGGTGCGCGACGCCATAGGCATAGCCATCGATGAGACCCCGCTCAGCCCTGAGCGAATCTACATGGCCCTCAAAAAGGCCAAATGAGATGGAAAAGGAGGGGGAAGGATATGACGGTGGCTGACAACAGGAAGGCCCGCGACGGCCACAAGGTCAGTGCAACCGGCGACATGACCAAGTTCGAGATATACGGCAAGGAGATGATCGAAAAATCGGTGGCCAGAAGCGGCAAGAGCGGCAGGGTCTATGTCCCCTTGGAATGGCTGGGCAAGAATATAAAAATCATAAGAGTGGATTGAAGGCCGATCATGACGCCTTGGGCGGATACAGTACGGTTGATCACCGTGACGGTGGATGGCTTCAAGGAGCAGGTGCCGGCCGGTAGCAACCTCACGGAGCTGATACACCGCCAGCATGCCCAGCATAAGGATTTGCTGGTGGAGCTGGGCGGCCATTTTGTTTCCCCGGGCGATTACGACGGCACCGTCTTAAAAGACGGCGACCGGGTGGAGCTGATCCACCCGGCCTTCGGCGGCTAAAGCGGCAGGGACCTGGTCCTGAAGGTCAATTAACCGCGTCCTTCCTTGGCCGGGCCGGCCACCACGAGTGCCGGCCCGCCGCTGCTGGCCAGAGACCTGATGCCGGCTTGTTGCAAGGACGGGCCCCTGCAGCTCAATTGTTCGACTTGAACCGCAAAATGAAGCAGGCCCCGGGATTATTCTGCGATTCAATCTTGCCGTGGAGCTGCTTTTCCGCCAGCCCCACCATCATCTTCAACCCCAAAGTTTTGCTTTCACGCCAGTCCAGATCCGGCGGCAACCCGATGCCGTCATCCATGACCCGCAGCTCCGTCTCATTATTTTCGGACTTGTGCAAAGCAATCGATATTACGCCCGGGAGCCCCCCAGGGAAGGCGTGTTTCAGCGTGTTGGTGAGCAATTCGTTGGCTATCAGGCCGAAGGGGACTGCTTGGTCCAGGTTGATGGACATATCAGGAGGATATATATCCAGTTGCAGCCGATGTTGGCCGTCGCTGAAAGAGGCCAGCAGGTGCTTGCTCAGGCGCTCCATATATTTTTTCAGATCCACGTAGGCATATTGATTCTGCTGATAAAGCATCTCGTGGATCAGGGACATGGCATGGACCCGGGACTGGCTGTCGATGAAGGCTCCGGACAATTCTGGATCGTCCAGCCTGCCGGCCTGCAGTTTGAGCATGCTGGATATCACCTGCATATTGTTTTTCACCCGGTGATGCACCTCCCGGAGCAGGGCCTCGTTTTCGTGCAGAGTGGAGGTCAGCTGCCGTTCTGATTCGATCAGGGCATCGCGCTGCGCGTATAGGTCCATTATGGCCCTGCCGCGGTTGCGCTCGAAGAAGTACAGGAACGCTGTCTCGCAAAGATAGACTATGAAGAACCTGCCGCCGAAACCGCTCTGCTTTAAAAATTCCATGTTGCCCATGAGCATTATCAAGAGCAGCATGCAAGCCAGGTGCGCGATGCACAAAAGTAAGCCTCCATCGGCGCCGATCCCCAAAATCGCCAGAATGGGAAACAGGTATACCCAGCTTCCCCTGGCGATTTGGCCTTCATAGACGAGCTGGTAAAGCGACATCGTGCCAAAGGCGGCGATGCCTACGCCAATTGTGATGTAGTAGAACAGGAGCTGCGATCGCATTGGCGCACTCGGCCGCATGGCCACCATGGCCGAGGAATAGCTCAGCAGCATGAAGATCATCAAGACGACTAAGGGGTAATCGCCTCTTATGGCTTCATTGGTTATAAAAAGAGCCAGGGTCGGGGTCACCACCACAGACGCAACCCGGAGTGCGAATTGCTTAAGCTGCAATATCGAATCGTCCAGGTTTTCCGCCAAGGGTTCCGGGGCGGAGGTGCGGAAGCGGAAGTTGACGTACATCACCACCCCTGCGCAGAATCCGAAAAATATCGGGGTTGGGTCCACCAACAGCGGCCAAAGCCTTGCGTAATAGAGGCAAGCCATAATCCAGGTGGGCGTTAAAGCCAGAGCGACAAGACGCAGCCGTTTACCTTGCACTCCCTCTGCCTGCCGCAGGCTTTTAAAGACCAGCACCGCGCCTATGAGACTCAGCAGGACGCTGTAAAAAAGAATCAGCAGCCAATAGCCCCAGTGGGGGACCCAAGCCGTTACGGGGCTGCCAGGCACCAAAGTCATGGGGCTTGTCATGATTTGGTGGTGACTGTTGGTCAGGTTCAGGGTCAACGCCAGCACGGGAATCACCAGCAAGGCCAAAAGCGTCCGCCAGTTGATAAAGCGTTCCTTGCCGCTGAATTGCAGGCCCAAGAAAAGAAAGCTGATGGCGGTGGCAAAGGCGGCCGCCGACACCAGGCGCATCAAAAGGTCCTTGGCGGCGAGGCTCTCTAGCCGTAGCGCCAGGGCGTAGAAAATGGACCAGCAACACATGGCCGCCATCAGGCCGATGATGGGTTTTATGGTGGGTTCTTCCCGGAACCGCCAAAGGTGCAGCGCCGCCGTATAGCAGAGGCCGCCTGATAGAAGGCAGGGGATCCAGGCTATTTCCGGCCAGTGCAGCATGGGGTGGCTGGTCCTTTAGGGCGGAGGTGATGCGAAAGGTTATTCATAAAACATATTATTGGGCTGCTGGCGCGCATTAAGCCAATTAAGGGCCTCTGATGCTTCCAGTGAATGCTTGGCCTGCCTTGGGCGACCCCCAAAAGGCTGCCTGGCTCTGAAGTCATAGCGTTTCCATTAAGCAACGAAGCGTAGCTGTCTGCGCATATAGTAAATCATTTCGGCTGTGAAGAGGCACACTAATTGCCTCGTGGCAAAGGCAAAGGCCGTGCGGGTTTGTTGAGTCCTGGCGCCTGGAGAGTCGGCGGCAAGGTGGTTAACACCTCGCGCGGCTGCCAAGGGACGATATTCTGCGCAAGATCATGGAGCCGCACAATACCAGTTGCCCCATGGGCACCACCCTGGACGGCGGTAATAAGGGACGGGACATATTCAAGTGCTGCAGCGGAGGCCCAGGCCGTTTCAGCGCGTTATGTGGAAGATCGGGCCGGGGAGTGGGGGGGCTTTAAGCTGCTGGGCGGCCGTCAATGGCGCTGGCACCCCCCTAGGTTTGGTAACGTCTTTTCAAGCCTGGCGGCGAGGACGATCTGCACGGGACAGACGATGCTGCCCCTGACAAGATAACAGCCGAGCGTATTCTTTCCGCTTTTCGCTTTCCCACCAAACAGCCCGGCAAAAAGCGGTGGAGCAGGGTCAGCCGCTGCATAAAATAACACCCTTCTTCGAAGAGCAGAGGGTAATATTTATGCAGGGCGACCCAAGCTGCACAGGACCGCTTTAAATATTATGTCCAAACAAATTAATGACATACCAAATAGCACACCAATTGGGTATGTTTTATGCATATGCTTTACATGCCAATTGACGCTCATCTCATGTCCTACCAGAGGGAGGGGTCGTTATGAGCAAGAGCAGGGCCATACTCAATAGTGCCATCATTCTCTATTTTATAATCGGGTTGGAAATATTGATCATGATAAGCCCCTTCGCGGGCTTTTTTTATTCGGCCTTCAACCCGGTTCTCTTGGCCATCGCCAAGTATCCCGCCACCAGATGGCTCAGCGCCTTCTTCCTGCCCCACATGGTGGTGCCGCCCGATTACTTTCTTAAGGTGGTCCGGGTGGCGGGATCGGTGCTGTTCCTGTTGGGCCTGGCCATTTTCTTCGTCTGCGCCTTCCAGGTGTATTTCAATAAGTTCCTTAAAAAGGGCACGGCCTTAAAGGGCCTCTACTCGGTCATCCGGCACCCGCAATACCTGGGCTTGGTAGTGGCCGGCGCGGGCCTTTTCATCCTGTGGCCGCGGTTCCTGGTGGTGGCGCTCTGGGTAGTCATGCTGCTGCTGTATATGCTCCTGGCCAAAGACGAGGAAAGGAGAATGCTGAAGGACTACCCGGAGGAGTACAAGGCGTACATGGGGAAAACCGGCATGTTCCTGCCTCGGGCCCTGGAGCGGCACATCCTGCCCGCCGGTGTGGGGGGGAAAATCGTAGGGGCGGTTTTGATCGCCGCCATTGCCATAGGCGGGGCCTTTGCCCTGCGCTACTACACCATTAGGCACCTGAACCTGTGGTCCGTGGACAACCTGGCGGCCTTGTCCATAACCTCCGATGACCTGCCCGTCATGCAGCACCGAATGCCCGCCGTACTGGACTTGGCGCTGGTCAAGGCCAGGTTGAATAGGGACCAGAAGTATTTGGTCTACTTTTTGCCGGCCAACTACATCATGCAGGGTCTCATCGCTGACACTGGTGGCCAGTGGCGGCTCTACAAGCAGCACCACGCGCTTTCCATGATCACAGACTGGATCTTCCACCCCTTCCGGCACCTGAGTCACGGGCACCACTCCTTGCCCGGGAATTTGCACCAGGCGGCCGAGGGCCATATGGGCACGACCCGACGCTTGGTCTTCTTGCAGATCCAAGATGCGGGAACTCCCCTGCCCTATGGCTTGTTCGCCATAGGCGCGCGCAGGATACCGGTTTTTATGCTGGACCTGGACGTGCATAGCCTCAAGGTGCTGGCCGTCAAGGACCTGCCCAGGGACACCGGCTGGGGCACCGTGCCTACCCCAGTGTTCTAGAGCGGGGGCCTGTGTCGGCAAAGGCAGCTTGTCCTATTCAGGCAGAACAGGCGGGCCCTGCATGGATTTAGAGATAGCCTGGCTGCCCCACGCCCAGCATGAGGGCTTCCTTATCAGCCAGTTAACTGGATTCAGCTGGGCAGGACCCTGCTGTTGCCCCGTAGCGAACCAGACCCCATGACCCCGGCCGCGGGTGACTGGCTGCCTGGGGCCTGGAGTTGGTTTGCCTCCAAACTGCATCGCCCTATCTGGGTGGCTCCCGGCATTGCCTGACCGCGTCCGCGTCCGCGACTTGAACCCATGAAAACTGTACCCCGCCACGCAAAGTGGAACGGGCCAGATTACGTTGAAACGTGGGACTAAAGCAGGACTAACGTAGGCCTTTTAGGGGGTTATTTATATTTGGGGCGCCGGCGATCGCCGAAAATTGAAATGGGCCGAATCGGCAAACGAAATTAAAATTGCCACGCAAAATTGAAAATTTTACAGCCCGCGTTTGATGTAGCGGACAACGGCTATTTTGGCCACCTGTGACCTAATAACCTCAAGCGTGAACGGCTCCTGGGGCAGCCCATCCTTTGAGGG